>OFMM01000005.1_pt1 | contig 255353 bp, 210 predicted proteins | sample 1541811 | NCBI WGS metagenome assembly OFMM01 (sample SAMN04209246, study PRJEB22552) | human gut metagenome | biome: gut; material: feces | host: Homo sapiens | place: USA: Oklahoma
TATGTACGAGCCTTATGCTCTTTGAAATATGTTTATGTAATTGGCGTTTGATATTAAATTGTCATTTTAAATAGAACTCTGTCGTTCTATTTTTATTTTAACATGGTAATGTGCGATTGTCAAGATAGCGTCAGAAATTTATATAGCAAAAACAGCTATACTAAAACAGAATTAAAATACTCCTAACACAATATAAATTGGATTGAAAAACTCTTATTATATAATTAAAAACAGGCCAGAATTTCAATTGAAATCTTGACCTGTTGATTGTTATACTGTTATCGCAAAGTTTGCAACTTTGCGTATGGCATTTTACCAGTTTTTGCGCTGCAACACTTGTATTATATCATAAAAAAAGGAAGCTGTAAAGACTTTTTTGACATTTTAAGGTATAACATTTCGACAAAGTATTAATAAAACGACGGTTTAAGCCTAATTTTTATGCTATAAACCGTCAGAATTTTAGTCCGGAGGAACACAGATGTCAAGGAGAGGCAGCAATATCTACAAAAGAACAGACGGAAGATACGAGGGACGTATTAAGCTTGGTTACAATGAAAAAGGCAAATTGAAATATAAGTATGTTTACGGAAAAACTCTTGCGGAAGTAAAGAACAAAATGGAGCTTTCATATACTTTGAAAAAGACTGAAGCTAAGGCGTATATCAGACTGACGGTCAGGGAAATCTGTCTTGAATGGCTTGAGATTAAAAAGCTGACCGTTAAAAGCTCTACCTATGCAAACTATTACAGACTGCTTAAAAATCACATTTATCCGCTATTGGGAGATCAAATTTATTGCCTGCTTTCAAAGAAGCGGATAAACTCATTTGTTGCAGAGCTGCTTTCCAATGGCAGAACAGACGGACAAGGCGGTCTTTCGGCTAAAGCTGCAAAGGACGTAATAATTGTGCTGAAAGCAATATCTTCATTCGCTCACAGGGAATACGGACTTGAAAATATCTGCGAGGATATTCAGTCGCCCAAAGTTAGAAACACAGAGCTTAAAGCGCTGTCGGACAATGAAATACGCAGATTAAGCTTGTATATTAAACGCAATCTCGATCTGACTAATTTAAGCATACTGATATGTTTGTATACGGGTATCAGAATCGGAGAAATGTGCGGACTGAAATGGGAAAACGTAAACTTGCAGGAGGGCTTTTTTGTTGTAAACAAAACCGTTCAGCGGATCACTATTGACGGCGAATCAAAGGTTATAGTTGACGTGCCGAAAACCGAAAGCTCCGTCAGGACGGTTTTTATGCCTGATTTTCTTACCGAAATGATGTCGGATTTCAAGAGCAGCCCGTCAATCTATGTGCTGTCCGGCTTGAACGTTCCCAAAGAGCCGAGAATGTTGCAGTACCGTTTTAAAAAGGTTCTGAAAGAATGCGGAATCAGAGACTTTCCCTTTCACGCGCTCAGGCACACATACGCTTCCGTCTGTATTAAAAAAGGCTTTGATCCGAAAGCGTTAAGCGAGCTTTTAGGACATTCGAACGTTAAGCTTACGCTCGACCGTTATGTTCATTCCTCCGACGAGATCAAGAAAAACTATGTAAGCAGTCTGCTTTTAAGCTGAAAATGCACAGTCGGATTTTAGTCGGATAATTAAAGAAAACGGCTTAAACAAGCCGTTTATTAGGCGTTTGAAGCAAAGTTGCAAACTTTGCGATAACCTCTTAAGCGCTGCAATACTATTTTGTGCGGAGTTCCAGAATTTATGCAAATTTTAATCTCTTTTCTTTTGTGTTTTGCACACGACGGTTATTTTGCTTTTTTCAATCAGCTAGGGGAAATCTTATGGAACTCCGCATAAGCTTTTGTACCATACCTCCTCTTAATAATATGTGTGACAAAAGTGAATCCGGTCTGGAAACAGACCGGATTTTTTTATATTTTTCAGGAAACGGTGTTGTTTTCTCATCAAATAAACCACATTAATCTCAAAACAGCATATACTCAATGCATAAACAGTTGCACCGTTTTAAACATATTTTTACATAGTTTTGCGTTTGTTTATATTGTACAAAGTTAATATACTTGATTTGATTATAAATAACAAAGTTTGCCAAAAGATATTGTATTTTATTAAAACTTATGATATTATATTTATATTAAATACAGGAGGTAAAACCAATGTGTTGCGTTAATATGATATAAATATCTATTAAATACTTTATAGATCAACTTTAGGTTGCAAATAATTTACGTTTTAATTAGAAAGGATAGTTAATATGACTAAGTTGAAAAAAATATCGGCCATTTTCGCTACGGCAGTTATGACGATGATCATTGCGGCAGGTGTTTGTCAAGCTACAAATTTTAGTGATGTTGTAGTTTCGGGTACAGGTTCAAAAACATTAATGAATAAGAAAGTAAGTATTCAAACGATGACGCTTAAGGTAACATCTTGTAAATTTACGGATTACTTTATTACAAAAGGTAAAATCAATTATGAGCTTTGGTCTGCGGGTTATTCTGAGACGAAAAAAGGAACGACTGGAACTTTTTATTTTGCACCTCTGAATTCAGCTTCAAAAACCTATTTTCTTGACGCTCAATGCACGGACACAACTTCTAAAGCAAAAATTTCCGGAAATTATGACCATGCCTAATAAAACGATTGCTCCGAGTACCCATTATGTGCTCGGAGCAATTGATATTTCGTAAATGGAGGAATAAAATGACACAAGCGTTTAATTGGCAATTTAAATTGATGATAAACAGATTTAACTTTAAGGTGGCATTTACTGCAATGATGTTTATAAGCGTTGCGTCTACTGTCTATAATGTTTTGAAATATCATAATATTGACCGAACATCTGGAATTGATAGTTCCTTTGCATACATATTTAACCAATCAAACGAACTGCTGCCTTTAATAATTATTTTTATGCCGGTTATTGCAGTTCTTCCGTTTTCAACGATACATACTTCCAATCGGAGTTTACATTCTTCGCCTTTGTATTTTTCACGATTTGGTATAAGTAAATATTATATCTCTCAAGCGTTGTGTTCATTTGCAGGTAGCTTTACGGTAACTTTGTTACCGCTGCTAACTAATATAACTTTAAACAATATTTTTTTTCAAAGTACAAAATATGACGGCTGGAATACTTATTTTTCTGCGTTGACACAAATTTCTCCTAAGCTGCTATCTGAACAAACAAATTATCCATATACGATTACTTTTGCAAAATTATTTTTTGAACACCCTATTATGTATACAGTCTTGTTCGCAGTTGCATTAAGTTTATTTATTGGTTTATGCGGCGTTCTATCTTATTCAATTTCTCTTGGGATAGAAAGGTTTGCTATACTGTCGGCTCTTCCTATGGAAATTATTGTGTTTCTTGGACTTCAGCAAAGCAATGGAGCCGTTTTGTCTTATAATCATAATTTTGTTAACCTTAATATAATGAATTACTTTACAGTCAACTCATTGATGGGCAAAAATTATTTTATTGTCGTTGCTTTCTGTGCGCTTATGCTGGCTGTTTCCGTTGCGCTTATATATTGTAAGATCAAGCGGAATCAATTTGATTAGATAAGAATAAAATGTTGAGGTATTTCCAATGAAAAAAATATATTTTGCATTATTATCTTTTCCGATAGTTCTTATTTTCTCTGCCGCTGAAATTTTTGAAGTAACAAATACCAATCAATTTTTTTGTAACATTATGCAATCTATACTTGGCTCAGAAAATGCGGACGAAGTATTTTTACAGGGCTTTTGCGTTGGCTGCATTGTACCTGTTTTGTTTTCTGTTTTTTACGGAACTCATTTTTACCATGATTTAATGATTGGCGGCGTTTACATTTTCACCAGACAAAAAAGCCGTATTAAATGGTACATAAGTCATTGCTTGAGTTTAACAGTTTGCGCTGCAATTTATTCTGTAATTTTCACACTTACGAAATATTGTATCAGCTTCGGTTTTTCGTCAAATCTAATAACAACTCAAAATATTGTATCGGCGGTTACTATATGTATATCTGTTGCTCAAATTGGTATAGTTGGGGCGATAATAATAAATACTTTAGTTATTTTATTCGGAAGCGGCATTGGGTACTCGGCAGGAATAGGAATAATTTTTTGTCTTTTGGGAGCAGGATATATTACCCGATTTAGTAATGCTGTACTGATGTCTGTCAATCCATTCTCGTCATACATACGCGCTTTTGGTGGCGGTTTTGATACAATAAGATTTTTTGTTCAGATAACAAGCATTATACTTTTTTTATCACTGGGATATATATCGGTAAGAAAAATGGATATTGGATTAAGTAACAAGGAGATATAAGAATGAACAAAATCACAATTGAAGGACTTACAAAAAGAATAAAGGGTAATATTATTCTCGACAATATAAACATTGAATTGCATGGAGGAAAAATTTACGGTTTGGTCGGCAGAAATGGTTCAGGAAAAACCATGCTGATCAGAAGCATTGCAGGTCTGATGAAACAGTCTGAAGGGAGAATATTATATAATGGCAAAGAATTGTATAAGGATATCGACTTAATTCCCAGACTAAGTCTTGTAATTGAAAATATCGGGCTGTATCCTGAATTCAGCGGATTTAAAAATCTTAAAATGCTGGCAGATATTCGTAAGATAATTGACGATAAACAAATAAAGTCTACAATGGAAGCTGTTGGACTTGATCCTGATGACAAACGCAAGGTGAGAAAATATTCTTTGGGTATGCGCCAGAAGCTAGTTCTTGCCCAAGCGTTTATGGAAAATCCCGACGTTATTCTTCTGGACGAGCCAACTAACGCTTTAGACGAAAACGCGGTTAAGCTAATATACGATTTATGCGAAAAGGCAGTACAGCGCAATGCAATAATTGTAATTGCAAGCCACAATAAAGAGGATATTTCTCAGCTTTGCGACGAGAAATATTTTATTTGTGAGGGCAAGTGTTTTATTGAGGAGGAATTATTTTGAGGCTGTTTATTTCAATTCAGGCAGCAATGATTTTGATTGCTTGCTGTATTTGCGGAGTCGTAACGAGCAAACAAAGCGATGCAGGTTTTATCGGAGAAAAAAACTATGAGGAAGTAGTTAAAATAAATTCCGGCGCATATATTATTTCTGAAGAAGACGCAGTTTTAAATCAGTCAGTTGAAGATTATATTGATTTTTTTGATAGTATGTATTCAAATTCAAAAAATATCTTTTTTGATAAACAGATTATTATAGCGACCGCAAAGGACAGTTATTATTTGTATGATAAAAGTTTTCAGCAGGAAATTGTAATTGACGATGTTATTGACGGTGATGAAGAATTGATCGGTCAAACTATGCAAATGTTGTGTTCCGGCGGATTTTATTTTGAAACGCCTGAAGAATTTAACAAAAGAATTTATCATAGCGCATTTTTAAATAAAGAAGTTACGCCGGAGGAAAACAGGCGGCAATTTATGTTTGATTTTGGCGGTTTGAACGTTATGAAGCCCGGGCACACTTATCTGATTTTTGCCCAGTCAATTGATTTCGGCAATTATACTATGATCTGTGCGGACAAACATCAGTATACATGGTTTGATTTGTCTCAGACAGAAACGAAAGTTATGGAAACAAATTCGTTTTCAGATTACTGCAGCAATGAAATTTTTACAAATAGTAAAGCTGTTGTTGATGATTATTATAGGCTGAAAAAAGATGTACTGAATTACTATGATATACGAAGATGACTACCGTATGCGTAATTGGTCTGAAATGCAGAAGAGATCGGGAAAGTATCGTATAACTATCTGATTATTTAAATGTTATTTCACTTGAAATTATCGGGCGAAGCAATTGTTTGAAATATAAGTTTGAGCCTGGGCTTTGGGCTATGGAGATATGTTTGACAAATCCGATTATTGCCATAGGCATATTGATATAAGCAGCTTTTGAATTTGACAGAAAATGACTGCAAAACGTATGGCTAATGTTAAAACCGCCCAAAGTTCACAAAGACTTTTAAGCGCTTGATAGAGAATATGATTATTTATTATTATATTGACTTGACATTTTAAATCAAAAGCATTATAATACTAAGTGTGAAGAATACTTCACATTTAGTGTTAGAAAGGCAAGTGCAATTTATGATAAATACCGTTAAAGTATGTAGGGAAGAAAAAACAATAACACAAGATTTACTTGCTAAATCTATAGGTATTTCCAGACGTTCAATCGTATCTATTGAGAATGGACAGTCTATTCCATCCGTAGATATCGCTATAAAAATATCTAAAGTTCTTGACGTTCCAATAGATCAACTTTTTATAGTCGAAAACAACGGTATGAAATTAGCTAAACATATTTCTTATATTGATTTATTTTGTGGGATAGGCGGATTTAGATACGCTTGTAATAGATCGTTTGATAAACTTGGCATTGAGGGCGAATGCGTTTTTAGTTCCGATATAAACGAATACGCCAGAGAAAGCTATAACGCAAATTTTGGAGAATATCCGTCCGGCGATATAACTAAAATCAATGAAAAAGACATTCCCGATCATGACTTACTACTTGGAGGGTTTCCTTGTCAGCCGTTTAGTATAATAGGACTTGGCAAAGGTTTTGACGATACAAGGGGTACGCTTTTCTTCGACATTGCAAGGATTTTGAAAGAAAAGAAACCCAAAGCGTTTGTGCTTGAAAACGTAAAACGTTTAGTTGGTCATAACGGCGGTAAAACGTTTGCTACAATTTTGAACGTTTTAAGAAATTTAGGTTATTATGTTGACCATAATATTATAAACGCATTAGATTGTGGGCTGCCACAGAAACGAGAACGTGTCGTTATCATAGGTTCAACTAAACCTTTTAATATGAAATGGCCAGACAAAGTTACTGATGGGAAAACTTTGGCGGATATATTAGAGTCTGAAGTTCCTCAAAAGTACTATGCCTCTGACGCTATTATTAAAAAGAGAAAATCTGTACATAAGTCAGAATATGAGCTTAGCGTTTGGCATGAGAACAAGACCGGAAATATATCTTCATATCCTTATTCCTGCGCATTAAGAGCCGGAGCGTCTTATAATTACCTTCTCGTAAACGGAGAGCGTAGATTTACTCCAAGAGAACTGCTTAGATTGCAGGGATTTCCGGATTCCTTTAAAATTGTCGTTAATGATTCTCAAATAAGAAAACAAACCGGTAATGCGGTTCCGGTTGATTTGATTTCATGCGTACTCGATAACTTTATTCCTCTTATTTTTAACGATTAAAATTTTTCACCAGATATAGACAAATCCTTCTTTTTGTGATATAATATGCTTTAAGGTGTTATGTCGCATAAAGGAGGATGATTTATGCCTAACGAACCTAAATTAAGAACAGTAAATAAAGCTAAACCGCCATATGAATTAAATAAATTCCCTCCATCCTTTGTCGAAACGCTTGGAAAAGAGTTGGTTTATCTCATGGCTACTAAAGATTCGTATTCGTTAGAAGGCAATGAATGGGAACAAATATTTGCTAACTGCATTAACGCAACATGGAAGCCCTCTAACGTTGGGTTAGACGATATTATACTTGGCAGTTGCTGTTGGGGCGCTAAGACGGTTATAGCATCGTCTAAAAATATACTCAGCCAGAAGACGGTTAGATTAATAAGCGGTCGTAATTCTCCGGCTTACTCCTTTGAAGAGGATAATATTCTTCATCAAGATCCCAATTATATCGGAAGTCTTGTGTTGGATATATGGAACGAAAGGGTATCGGCTGTTAGACAAATATATAAGTTTGTCCGTACTGTTGTGTTGATTAAAGGTAAAACCTTTGATGAATTTATGGTGTTTGAAACCGATACGGTTCGATATGATCCGGAGTTATACAAATTTAAATGGAATAAGAAAAACAATTTAGAAGGATATAACAAATCTGACGATAGACATTGTTTTACTTGGCAGCCACACGGTTCACAATTCACAATCATTGAGGAAATACCGTCTGACTACACGGCTATAAAAGTAAAAAAACCGGATAAGCTTGATAAAAAACAGGTTTTAGAAGCTGTCGGTTATGATAAAAGTTGGATTACATATCTTTCAAAATAATGCATACGGTGATATTTAATGTCGGATATTTTTAATAAAGCTAAACGTTCTGAAATAATGAAAAAAGTCCGATCAAAAAACAATAAATCTACAGAACTAAAGCTTATCCAAATCTTTAAAGAAAATAATATACATGGATGGCGTCGTAATTATAAGGTCAAGGGACATCCGGATTTTGTATTTCTCAATAAAAAGATAGCTATATTTGTAGACGGATGCTTTTGGCATGGACACGATTGCAGGAATACTAAGCCAAAAGACAATCAGGAATATTGGGATAAAAAGCGAGAGCGAAATATGAAACACGACAAAGAAATCACCGAATATTTTGAAAATAGAGGATGGACGGTTATTCGGATTTGGGAGTGCGAATTAAAAAAAGATAATAAAAACAATCTACTTATTAAAATCAAAGATGTTTTGATATAGTATTAGGAGTGAATTATAGTTATGATTCTACCATTAACAGTAAAAGACAAAAGTATAGAAACATCTGGAATAACCAAGAATTATAAAGAAGCATTATGTGAATTTATATGGAATAGTTTCGAGGCAAATGCTACAGAAGTAACTATATCATACAGTCAAAATGATGTATACGGGGTATACAAACGATTAGCGCTTCAGATAATGGAGATGGTATTATTTATGCTGATATTGCCGATACATTTGGAACTTTTTTAGCTTCCAAAAAGAATTCTTTATCTTTGATGAAATCTAAAGCTAATAAAGGCAAAGGAAGATTCTCTACTGATTTTTCTGATAATCAGTCTTAAATCACTGTCGTTACACTACCATCAGGTGCCAGTCGGGGAAACTCGGTGCAGGTTCAACTCCTGTTATCCGCACCAACGACAAAAAAGGCTGTAAGCAAATAAGAGCTTACAGCCTTTAAATTATGCAGTTTTGGATTCATCAGTTTCAATAAAAACACTTGTGCTGCCGCTAAAATCTCCGTTCATCTCAAAGTTAACGTCAAGACTTTTGTCCTCGTTCTGGTGAATAGTTATCTTTTTTACCAGCATTCTAAGATTGACGTCAGATATCGTACCCTCGGACAGTATTTCATCAAGTATCTGCGTTGTATTTTTAAGCTGTTCTTTTTGATGTTTACAGACCTTGTCATATTCTTTGAGTTCCGCTATCTTTTTTTCAAGGAATTCTATTTCTTCCTCACGCTTAGCAATCATACTGTTGTAGACTGCAGCGTGTTCCCTATCGCCGATACGCTCTATGATTAAATCTTCGATTTGTTGTTTAAGAGTTAGTATTTTATCGGTATTAGTTTGAATCTGCTGTTCATATAATGGTTTCTTCCTGAGCCAATCCCTGACGATTTTATCGTACTTATCGCTCTCAGATAAGATGTTATCTCTTAGTGATTTCACTTCGTTTTCCACAAGTTCGTCAAGCTGACTTTCTCTGACTGTATGCGGAGTGCAATATTGTTTGCCGTAGCGATGATTGCTGCTGCAGGTGTATTCAACGTATTCGTTCCCACGCCATTTTCGTCTGCGGGCTGTGAATCCGGCTCCGCAGTCGGCGCATTTTATCAGTCCCGCATACCGGTGAAGCCTCCTGCCGTTTTTTGAGCGCGGATTGATTTTTGAACGCTGTTCCAGTAAAAACTGAGCCTGATTCCAAGTAGCTATATCAATTATAGGCTCGCAGAAATTCTCATGCCGATACTGTTCTTCTGGCGGAATAAAGGTTTTTGTTTTGTAGATTTTAGAGGTTACAGTTTTGTGATTGACCAGAGTTCCAATGTATAGTTCATTAGAAAGCATTCTTTTAACGGAAGTCTGTGCCCATAAATATCTTTTGGAAATATCCGGCTTCCAGTCGGCAAGCTTTCTGTTAAAATAGTAATCCGGCGATCGAATACCGTCCGCGTTCAGCTTTTTAGCAATCGTTGTCAAGCCGTAGCCGCCGACGTAAAGCTTGAATACATCACGCACAATCCAAGCTGTTTCCTCGTCGATTACCACCTCGTTTGTGTTTTTATCCAAACGATAACCGAGCGGTAAAGTAAGTACAAGACCTTTGTTTTTCTGCTTCTGCCGCATACCGGCCTTAACCTTTTTGCTTATGTCTTTAGCGTAAAAATCATTAAATATTTGCTTGAAGCCGATCATTAAATCGTCGTTCTCATTGGTTGAATCGATACCCTCGGTTACGGAATATACCCTGACATTATTCTGCCGCAGATGGTCAATGAACAGCTCCGATTGAGTACGATGCCGTCCGAGTCTTGATAAATCCTTGACAAGAACCACATCTATTTTACCCTCGTCGACAGCGATTTCGAGTTCTCCCAGACCTTTTCGGTTAAAAGTCATTCCGGAAACGTTGTCGTCGAAGCTCTCGCCTATGATATCATATCCGTTTTGCTCTGCATAATCAACTAAAATTTGCCGCTGATTATTAAGCGAATTCATCTCCTCGTCCTCGTCGCGAGATAATCGATAGTACAGCCATGCTCTCATAAATTTTTCCTCCAATCCGATTTTTCCGGCAGGCTCGCAGGGTGTGCCCGCCTTTACGACAGACACTACCACACAAGACCTTTAAAGTCCAGCAATTACGCTGTTTTCGAATAATTTTCTACCTTATCAATAAAATTGGAGCCGGAGCGTTTGGGCATACTTCCTGAATTTAAATAGTCCAGAATCATTGACTCCATAAACGAATTAAATAATTTTCTGTCGCCGTTGTATGTAACGACGACCATATTGATTTTAGGGGGATCTTTTCTTTTCGCCATCCTATCGCTCTCCTGAAAATTAATATCAATCCTTTTCTGCTTGTGATTTTTAAATTATCCATTTTAACTTTTCCTTTCCCTTTAGCTGTTCTGATACTCCGCAGCGTCCTCGTAATCAATAATGCCGTTTATTCTTCGAACCTCGTTTACGCACATAGCGTGAAGGCTGTTAAGCGTATCATCGTCAACCTCGTTTACAGCGGCGGTCATATGCGACAGCTTTCCAAGCTCCACAGCGACCTTGAAAAGCAAACGTGCAAGACGTTGCTCCGTACCCTTTATCTGCGCCTTGACCGTTTCGGTTATCATAGGGGAGAGATAGTTTATGTTATCTTCCTCGTTGAGATAGCCGATGTAGAACTTAACGGCTTTCTCAATAAACTCCGTTTTTGAAGCGCAGTTGTCCCCGCGATATTCCTGTTCGATCTTCTTAATTGTTTCCGGCTGAAAATACACAGCCATTCTTGTCTTTGCCATAAATCTGCTCCTTTCCCTGTCACGTCCCCTGAATAAATGCCGATTTTACGCGCTTTTCGGTATCTGTGACTCCTGAATTCAACTAAAATCCTATTTCCGGCCCCATAAGACAGCCGTTGAAATACTACACGATCCTCTTGTACAAACGGCGTATTTAGGGCGTTTCCGCGGCGGGCTTTGCTCGTCCGCTGTGAACGGTCTGGGGGCTTTGACCCCTGACCTTTAACTAGCAAGTAAATATTTGAGTTTTTGAAGTAATTCAAATTCCTCCATTTGTGTAAATTACCAGCTGCACATATTGCACCACCTCTGTATTAATTTTATTCATCCGCCCGCAAACGCTCCACGTTGGCTTTTGCGGCGTTTTTATACTTCATGCCGATATATTCCTGATTGAATTTGGGAGGGCAAATTCGGGCGGATTTGGCTCGTAAATCTGCGTGACGGTAACCGTTAAGCGTGACAGTAAAAATATATTTCAAATTCTACTGACACGCACAATAGACAACGTTGTTACTGACTTTGCAACACTTCTGTAAGCTGTTTCGTGACAGTAACTCCGCTGCCGTTTTTACTGTCACTGCCGTCACGCGCGGAACAGTAATCAAGAATAATTTTTCTTCCCGAATGATTTCGGCCGCAACAGAAATCAATACCGCATTGCTTCAGTTTGTAACCGTTCTGAACCAAATCTCTTGTAACACGATTTGCATGAAATTTTTCAGTTGAAACAGTTTTTAAAGCTTCAATCAACTCAGTTGCAGTTCTCTCGAAATGACCAGCGTCCTTGATGAATACGTAAACAGCGGCGAGGAAAATGTTGTCTTTGCTTGGCGGATGAGATTCCTCATCGGTGACTGTCCAACGGTTACTTTCAAATGCAAGGTTTAGCTCATGATTTTCAATGTCGCGTCCGACGCAGTAGAGCCTGGCGGTTCTGCTGCCGCGCTTTGTTTCTATGAGTACAAGGCTTCCGTCAACGCAGCCGCTTATACCAGCGCTGCCGGAAATCATATTGAAAGGATCGTTGTCTTTACATTTTCGTGTGTGGTGAACAAGTAAAACGGTAATCCTCAGTTTATCGGCAAGACCTTTCAAAACAGACAGTTCCTTATAGTCCGAGCCGTAGCTGTTTTCCGTTGACCCGCGAACCTTTTGCAGCGTGTCGATTACAACAAGTTTCAAATCAGCGTGCTCCGACTTGAACCTTTCGATCTGGATTTCAAGACCGTTTCCGATTGTTTCCGCCATGACAGCAAAGAAAAGCTTTTCTGTCGGTTCGTCTGTAATTTCATAAAGCCGCTTTTGTATTCGTTCATAGCTGTCCTCAAGGCAAAGATACAGCGTTTTGCCCTGAGAAACCGTCCGACCTAACACTTTTTCTCCTTTTGCTATGCTCAGACAAAGGTCTAAAGCCAACCACGATTTCCCGACCTTCGGCGCTCCTGCCAGAATGTAAAGACCTTGCGCAATTAAACCGTCAACTGCAAATTCGATAGGCTTGTATACTGTGGTCATGATTTCCTCGCAGGTTTTGGTTTTTAGTTCTTTCATTCAGTCAGTCTCCTTTGTTAATAAATATTTAATTTTCAAGCTTCCGTTATTTTATCCTATCTGCCGCGTGCGGCGCTCACAAGAACGTTATGCGGCGCTTTAACGAAATTTTATGTACCGTCAAACAGAAAAAGCCCGCACATACTTAACCACGACTAAAGGCGGAAGCTTTTCCGTCTGAATCGTGCCTAAATATGTACGAGCCTTATGCTCTTTGAAATATGTTTATGTAATTGGCGTTTGATATTTAATTGTCATTTTAAACAGAACTCTGTCGTTACATTTTTATTTTAACATGGTAATGTGCGATTGTCAAGATAGCGTCAGATATTTATAACTAAAATAAATTTAAATACTCATAATACTATATAACTAAATCGAAAAACTTATTTTACGTTTCTTTCAAGCAAACAGTAAAGGGAAAAATATAAGCATTTGTATACTAATCCCTCTTAATATGCGCGGTTAAAAGTTAAATATATTTATAACCACTGATAAAAAAGATTTTAATAATAAGGAAAAACCAGTTACCAATTCAAGCTGGTGTTATTAGTTTTTGCGTTATCTACAAAATTCGACATGAAATCAGTGCATAATGCACAAATAATTTTGCCTAATTTTGTCTTTTTATCAATTGACAAAATTTATTTAATATGTTAAGCTATAAACAGTTAAATGGACTTTATAAAGTATTTTATTGTATAATATTTATTACGCACAGTTGAAAGTTTTTATCAGAAACGAAAAATATTAAGGCGATGCTTTAAGCGAAAAAGAACTAAATATCAAACACATTTTCTACAAGTTAAATGTGTAAGATAAATATTTTTATGATTGATAAAATCAATCGGAAAGGACATTTAAATGAAAAAAACGTTTAAAAGGCTGATTGCTATTGTCATGGCAACGACTACTATGGCTGTTGGTATGGGAAGTATGAACGCAAGCGCAATTACTTACAAAGGCACAACAAATAAAACTACCACTGGTGGTACAGGAGGTACAGTTAATATTCGTTCAAGAGTATATACTGATTACTATCAGCCTGCTGGTGGAGTAAATGTTTATTATTATGGCGTTGTATCAGATATCTCGACAGGTTCTTCATTAAAAACATATTTCAATATTACTGGAACATTAACAACTTCAAATTCATCTACTCCAATTTCAAATTCCGGTACGGCCAATAGTGTTAAGGCATATAAGGCTGCATCTTATTCCGGAGCATACTCTTATTGTAATTCAAAGACTACAACCTCATCGTCTGCTTATGGCACTTCTTCGCAAGAGTGTAATCGTGCTTTCTAATTAATATTATCAAAGGGTTCAGCTTTTTATTCATATATCATAGTTGAATCCTTTTTGTTTTCTAATTATTGTAAATTTTTGGGGTTGGTTAAAAATGCGTATAAGTAAAATTATATTAATTGGTATGATATTAACAGTGATGTTAACAGGTTGCTTTAATAAGAAAAATAGTGAGATTAACAATAATGAATCGTTATTAAATAGTACAATTGATTATAGTTCATTTGAAAATACTACAGAATTAAATAAAGATTTCACATTTAATACATCATTAAATGCTTTTTATAATAATAGTTCATATACTCCACTTGAGAACAAAATAGAAATTAATAAAAATGAACTAGTAAACATAAAGGTTTTGACTAATGTAACTACGGATAAAAGTATGTATACAGAATATGCACCCATGCGTATGTGGATTTTAGCAGATGGAAAGCCAATTGAATTTTGTATAAACAATAATGATAAATATAAAATATTTAACGATATATTTGTGGAAGTTGCCAATGATAATTTGACAGATGTAAGCTTTAATTGTTCATATGATGTAAATATAATAACAATAGTGTGTGTTTATTTCCCCGAGGATATTCCTGAACGTGGTTTAGGATCATATAGCGGAGAAATTTCGTATACAATATTAAATAGCGCACATTCTATAGATGATAATTTGAAAAATTCAAATTCCAATTCCAATTTCTATATTAATATACCTAAAAAAGAAGAATATTATGGAATAGATATAGGTGAATTAACTGTAAAAGATAATGACAATAGGGCGCTAGAAACTCATTTTTATAATGACGTACTTCTTACTAATGAAAATAAAAATTTGTATGTTAAGTTTAACAGTGGAGATAAAAAGGAAATTTCATATTATATTTTAGTTTTATGTGATGGAATGTTAGTGGATATTTTTGATGGAAACTACTCTTATGAGGTGAATTGTTTAAACGGAAGCAGAACATATCAATATTGTATTCCAAATAACTATATCCCAGATTCAGGCTTGCATACATTTCAAGCAATTGCTATACCAGCAGATAAAAGTGAAGATTTAACTTCATATTCAACGCCTAAGATCAGAGTTCAAATCTCTTAAATTAAAGGAGTCAAATACAAATAAATATCCAATGGAGGTTCGTTAAGCTGTTTTTCGACAGAATATTTACAGAATGTTCACAAGCATTTTAGGGACTGGATTGTATTATAAATGAAAAGATTTTCATATAACGAATAAGGATATTTAAGAAATAGCTGACGGAAAAGAGTTGAATAAGGGTCTAATATAAGCAAATTTCTGGCTGACCTCAATATAAACCGAAGGAGTTAATACTATGCATTCATTTAAAAAAGCAATATGTATCATAAGTTCTTTTATTTTTATAACATTATGTGGTTGTAATCAAAGCAAAGGAGATTATGTAGATCTATCAAATACCGAACAAAAAATTAAGGACAGTCAATTAAATATCAACTTAGATGATTTTGATTATGATGACAAACCATACAATATTATGAACCTAACTACTACGGTTGATTCAAATTACTTTTATAATTTCAGTATTCCAAATACTAAAATCAATCTGCAAAGCGGCCGTGTACAGTATGTATGTCAAATTCCGGGATGCGCCCACGATGAAATTACTTCTCCGGGCTGTATAAGCTATCAGGATATAATTTCTCCTGTTGCCGTTTCTAATGGAATATACTACATAGACGGCAACAAAGTAATGTTTTTCAGCGGTAATGATCAGACTGTAATATTGACTAATGATTATTATACGGAGTACGAAGCTGAGATTTATCCTGATAATAAAAGCGTAATAACCGCTTTGGTAAGACATAACAATTTGTTGTATATTGTTTGCCCGACTTATTATTTTACATATAACACTGATACAAAGGAAATTACTGCCCCTGCAACTATATCGGATAGTCTTTGTATGGGATTTTGTGCTGCTGACGGTTATCTTTATTTTACTACAGAAAATCTGGAGCTTTATATATACAAGATTGAGAGTGGAAAAACTGAAAAGATTGCAGATAAGGTAGGTCAGGTTCGCGCTAAAAATGGATATATTTATTATGTAAAATATGAAAACGAAATACCTATTCTTTATACAGCAAAAGCTGACGGCTCAGGATCCGCAAAATTATTAGACGATTGCTATGTTAATTATTATGTAACTGATAATAGAATATATTATCAAAGCTATGTAACAAAAGATTGCTATCAATATGATATTAAAAACAAGAAATCAACAAAGCTTGATTTGAAGTATACGTTTTCAGATGGTAAAGAATATATTAATTCGGAATATCTCAATATTGTATCCACCAGCGGCATGGGCTTTGTTTTTATCATTAATAGTACGGAGAAACTTATTTTTATTTTCGAAGATAATTCCACCGAATATAAAACAATTGAAATGGAGGAAGAGTAAGCGTGTTATATGAAATAAAAAAATTATTCTCTTCGCCGTTTACATATATTTGTATGTTAGTTGTATTCGTTTTTTTTTCAGTTTTTGCGGTAAATGCATTAAAGAGCAGAAACTCATCGAATAATGCGTATGAAGAATTATTGGCGGATATAAACAACAGTAAAATGTCAGACGAAGAAATTTTGATTGATTTATACAGCCAATTTGAACTGCTGCAAATTCAAATTAATGAACTGGGAGATTCGGCGTTTGAAAAGCCGGGTAAATACGGCAAAAACATTATGGAGGACTATATTATTTACAGCAACGCATACAGCAATGCAAGCTATATTTATCAAAAATTTCCGAATAACCGCCGTCAGCTTGTAGAGGATGCATTGTATAATATATCGGAGGAAAAGAGCAAGACTGATCCTAACACATCTGTTATAAAATCCAATGAGCTTGTTATAGAAAAATACAACAGAACTATTGATCTAAAGTTTAAAGACACAGGTAATATTGAAGGTGTGCAGCTTTTCTTCGATAATACCATATGGGAATATGCAATGATTGCATTTGTTGTAATGTTGGCTGTAAGGATGTTCACAATGGATATTTCATGCGGCGCATATAAAATGATCCATTCTTCACTTAACGGACAGCGCAGTTTATTTATAAAACAATTTGCTTCAGTTTCAGTTGTTGTAACAGCAATAACAGTTTTTACAGCTTTGATCCAGATTATATTCGGAAAAATATTCTTTGATGTAAATGATCTGTCACTGCCCTTGCAAAGCTTTCCCGAATTTGAATTTTGTCCGTATTTGATTTCAACAGGTATTTATTTTTTGATAAAATTTTTGTGTAAACTATTGTTTTATATTATGATCGCGGCAATTACAGCTATGGTGTCGGTTTTATGCCGTAAACAGTTTGTGTCATATGCTGTTTCCTTATCTGCCGGAATAATTCCTTTAATAATAATTACTTATTATTTCATATATACAACTGAAAACGCAAGCGCCTTAGCGTCAGAATATAAAATTTACAACAGTTTAAGATGCTTTCTGCCGCAAGGACTTTTAAACATAAAAAGTTATTTCAGGACATTTGACTATATTGATATTTTCGGTTTCCAGATAAGCAGACTTTTTCTTGTTTTGCTTATTTCTGCTGTTATAATGTTGACTTGCCTTGCTGTTGCATTAAGAAAATATGGTAAATCGAAAGAGGTGACGATATGAAGCTTGTATTTAATAACATTTCAAAGAAATATAAAACCAAAATTGCGCTTGATGATTTTAACATTACACTGACAGACGGTATACAGGCGCTTCTTGGACCGAACGGTGCGGGAAAAAGTACTCTTATGAATATTCTTGCAGGATTAACCAAGCCAAGCAGCGGAAATATCACGCTTGATAATGAAGATACTGTAAAAATGGGAGCAAAATTTCGCGGCATATTAGGATATTTACCTCAGAATCCGGGCTTTTATCCGTCATTCACAGGATATGATCTAATGAAATATTTCTCTGTTTTAAAAGGCATTGCAGGTCCGGAAAGCAGAATAGATGAGCTTCTTGAATTTGTAAATCTTTCGTCAGACTCCAACAGAAAATACGGTGAATATTCAGGAGGAATGAAACGTCGTCTAGGCATTGCCGTTTCTCTTCTAAATGATCCGAAGGTGCTTATTCTTGACGAACCTACAGCCGGTCTTGATCCTAAAGAGCGCATGAGGTTCAGAAATATATTGAGCCGAATCGGAAGAAATAAAATAATTATAATAGCAACGCATATAGTTTCAGATGTTGAAACGATTGCGGATAATGTAATACTTTTGAAGTCGGGCAAGCTTATACTTTCCGGAAGCACTTCGCAGGTTGAAGAGCATATAGTAGGAAAGGTATGGAATAAACCTTCAGATATAAATGAAGCTGAAGAATATGTTCTGTTAAATTCCAATGCAAACATAATCAAGCACGGAGAAGAAGTAAGCCTGCACATTGTGTCTGACGTAAAACCATTTGAAAATGCTGTTGCAGCGCAGCCAACTCTTGAAGATGTATATATGTACTTTTTTGACGAAGGCGGTATGGCTGGTGAGAAAAAATGAAAATTATACTTTATGAATTTAGAAAATTAATATATTCAAAAAGATCCCTTATAATCATTGCCGCTGTTTTAATGCAGATATTATTAATATTAGTTCCCAGAAATTTTGAGCATGAATATTCCGATGAGATATATATAAATTATATGAAACAGCTTGAAGGCGAATATACTGAGGAAAAACGCAATATAATTTTGAACAGGTATTATGAAATAAATCAGACTATAAACGAGCATGAAAACATGATAACTGCGTACAAGCAAAATACGATTTTACTTGATGAATTTGAAGCGCATAATTCCGATTTCAATAGAGCTCTGGCAGAACTTTCAACAATTGAATATCTGATGCAGAAGTGCAGCTATTTTGATGAGATCGGCGAAGGAGTATTCTTTTATGATACCCCGTGGATAGATTTTTTCACTAATTCGGGATTTAATTATATTGTCGCGCTGACAATTATCTGCTTAATAATACCTGTATTTGACAGCGAGTATCAATCTGAAGCTGCTGCCATGCTGCTAACGTCAAAATACGGAAAAAATTATGTGTGCATATCAAAGCTCATTATGGTCATAGTATTGGCGTTTGCAGTTGCTTTAGCTTTGTACATAGTTCAATATGTAACATTTGTACTGCACATAAAGGCGGATCATTCTGATCTTGACATCAAAAACTTGATGGGATACAAAGCGTTTTCTGGCGATTCATTAAAGCAATATTATATGAATGACGCTGTTATCAAATCATTTTCATGCGCAGCTGCGGCATTATTTATTTGTGCAGTCAGCATTTTTGCAAAAAATACGGTATTCACCTTTTTCATATCTTTTGTATTTATTGTGTGCCCGTACTTTATTTCATCTTTTTTCCGCGGCAGTTGGTTTGAATATGCTTTTGCTGCAAATCAGCTCGGAGCTATGTATTCAGAAGATCTGAATATTTATGCTTTATCTGTCACATATATATTAAAAGCTTCTCTTTATTCCGGATTCTGTATTCGCAAATGGGGAAAACTTCAGTAACTCTGCTGTACGTCAAATAAGTCGGGGATTACTTTGCACTATCGTTACCCTACCCTCAGGTGCCAGTCGGGGAAACTCGGTGCAGGTTCAACTCCTGTTATCCGCACCATATCTGCACCTAACGAATGATACAATCGTTGGGTGCATTTTTATTTAAAAAAGCCGAGAAACAGGTGTTTTTTGGCAATCATCAAACGATAACAGCCACAGTGAGGTTAAAATCACTTTGGCTGTTTGTCATTTTCGGGGTAAAATAAAACGATATCAAGTTGTCGTTTTATTTTAGGGATTAACGTTTTTTAATGCTATCGTTTTCTGATTAAATCGTTTAATTTGTCTCATTATGTAATTGCTCAGATAATTAAGCCCATATAATTGCATAATCTGCTTTCTTTTCCACAATTGTCTTCACGATTTCTTATTGACAGCTCATCGCATCTTCCGTAATAATTTTTTCAGTGATATCTAAAGCCGCAAGCAATTCCGGCACTGCTGTGATTTCATTTGATTTTTCGTCTGTTGACAGTTGTCCTACAACCATCTGATTTGCCCACGCACTTACCATATGGATCAGATTTTTGCCTGTATCCTTGCTTCTTCTCACAATTTTTCCATCAATACTGACAATTTCTCCGTTTGTTCATCGGCAGCCAGCGGATACCCACTGGATAAAACATTTTTCAAATTCTTCCGAATTAATCATAGACCACACTCTTTGCATGGCGCCGTGTAAAAGTCAGACAAACTGGGCAGGACTTGCTGCGATCGAAATGGAATATTCAGCGCATATGACGATTTACTGGTTTCCTATATAATTCAGGGTTGACAAACTGATATAGGCACGGTATAATATTAAACAGGAACATTTTGTATCACTGCTTAAAAGTTAGCTATAGCTAACTTTTAAGCAGTGATACATTGGCAAGAGAAAAAGTTTTTTGGCGATCAAATAATCATTTGTGTAAATGTCCGCAAGGGTACTGTTAACGTTGTTGCGGATGATCTATTCGTAAATAGCAGAATATTTCGGTCTATAGATAGGACTTATTTTTTTGAAGTTTTAGTTAGCCATAGCAAACTAAATGGTTTACATTTTAACTTATAGTCTGTATTCCTACAGATTATGTATTGTAAGATAAGTTGCACAAATATTTGCATCGTATAAAAAAGGAGTAATGATAAATGACTGAAACTGAAGAAAGAATATTGGAAGTGTGGAAGCAGGTATTCGGTAGAGAGGATTTTGGTATAGACGATAATTTTTTTGAATTGGGTGGCAATTCTCTTATGGCTATGCGTATATATATGAAACTGTCGGAAGAAGTAGATGGATTGGAAATATATGACTTTTTTGAATGTCTTTCTGTTCGTGCAATAGCAAAGAAAGTAGATAAAAAAAGGTTGAGTTGAGTTTGTATGTACTATAACAATTGCAAAAATATCATCCTGAAAACAAGGAGAATTTTATGAAAAAGATTGGAGTAATTGGCTGTGGCGGAACGATAGGTCCTATTATTTGCAGTTACCTTTCGAGTGCAAATGTCGAAATCATTGGCGGTCAGCGGAGTGAACCTGATTTTTGCAAATATCCTGAAAACTTCAGGTGGAAACATCTCGATATAAATGACGGTGAAGAACTTTCAGATTTTTGCGGCGAATGTGATGTTGTACTCAATTGTGCAGGCCCTGCATACGTTTTATTTGAAAAAGTGGCTCTTGCTTCAGCGAAGGCAGGCGCGGTGTATGTCGATGTTACTGATGCACTGATGTTTAACGATGAGGTTATGTCAAGAGTGGACGGCAAAGGAAAGTTTTATATAGCTGCAGGGTATTATCCCGGAATAACCGGTGTGATGCTAAAAAAGGTGATAGAACAATTTGACAGGATAGACAGTCTGACAGGATACTCAGGAGGCTCGGAAATATATTCCGTTATGAGTTATCTTGATATAATAATGAGCGGCTCAAGTCCCCGCTGTATTAACGGATACTATAAAAACGGTAAACCTGTTAAATGCGGTAACGGTTTTGAAAGTTGCGATAACGAACTTTTTGATAAAAAAATAATGATGAAACAGTTTCTTGGCAATGAGCTGTATTCAGCGCTGAAAACATATCCCGATGATATGATAGAGGAATGCCGCTGGTATAATATTACAAGCGATAATGTGGTGGGCCTTATGGCTATGAAATATTATCAACTTTGCAATGAAATGGATTTTCATCAGCTTTACTCGGAACTGTCGAAATACTTGGAAAAAATTGAAACAAAGACACCGAATGATGAGTGGTCTTTGCTGTATATCATCGCTAAAGGAATAAAGGACGACGAAATAAAAAATGTCAAGCTCCGTATTGACTTAAAAAATACTATGGATATAACGGCGTATTCGGCGGCATCTGTGATACTTGCAGTACTTGAAAGAAACGACGATATAGGCATATACTGGGCAAATGATATACTTTCGGAAAATATAATGGATGATTACAGAAAAAAATGTAAAGAAAAAGGCATATACTGCGGTTGGCAGTTTGATGAAGAATATGAGATATGATAAGAGAAAGATGAAAAACGAGCTTGTTTGTATTCTGTAATATTGTTGGCATCAGTGATACCGATACAGGTATAAATCCGTGTTTTATGCACATCGGATTCATAACAATTCTGACGGAAGATTTTAAATGTCATATATCAACTTCGACTTGAAAGAGATAAGTTTAAGGACTGCTTGTTTGCGCCATTTCAATTTATGCCTAAATAGAGAATCGAACCATATAATTATGCGGGGTTGCCGCTATACAGCCCTGCCGCTCGCCTCCACGGTTTCTGTAGTTGACCGTTTCACTCAACTACATTATATCGCATAAACAATTTTAGCGAAAGCGCTTTTTTCATAACCATATTGGTGTCTTTCGCAGAAAGGCGGATTATAATTATGAAGATATTTTGCTTTCCTTACGCAGGAGGTTCATCGTCAGTTTTTGCCAAATGGAGATCGTATATGCCCCGTGATATTGAAATAGTAGCGCCGGAACTTGCAGGCAGAGGCGCAAGGTTCAAAGATGAGCCCTATACGTCCATACAGTCAGCAGCTAATGATATTTACAACACCATCTCCAAGAACTACGACGGGGATAAATTTGCGATATTCGGGCACAGCATGGGTTGTTTTATAGTCTATGAACTGTACAGAAGGATAAGCGAGGACTCTGAAATGAAGAAAAATCTTGTACATATATTTATGTCCGGAAATTATGCTCCTCATCTCAACAACGACAGCGCACATCTTACCGAATTCCACAAAATGGACAATGAGGGCATGAAGCGTGAATTGATAAGACTTGGAGGGATATCCGAGGAAGTGATCGAAGAACCGCTGTTTGTGAAGTATTTTCTCCCTATAATACGTTCCGATTACCAAATGACCGAAACTTACTGTTCGGAAATGACCGAAAAATTCTGCTGCGGCTGTACTGTTTTCAACGGTCTGGAGGACGAACTTACCGAATCCGATCTAATATCATGGAAGAAGTATTCTCCCCGTGGTTTTTCCATAAAGAATTTTCCGGGAAATCATTTCTTTATCAATGAACACTGTGACCTTGTTACAGCACAGATAAGCAAAACATTGAGAAAATACATCAGAAATGTGAGAGGGGATCATGTAAAACTATGAACAAGTGGATATTCAATGAAAGAGTGAGTGAAAACGGAAAGGTGAGCCTGTTTATTTTTCCATGTTCGGGAGGAACAGCCTCCTCCTATCACAAATGGCATGAGTATCTGAATGAGGATATAGACATATATCCCGTTCAATATCCCATGAGGGAAAAACGTGCTAAAGATCCCATGCCAGATTCCATAACAGAACTCGCACAGCAGTTTTGTGATGAGTGCATTGAGCTTATAAGGGAAAAAGAATTTGCTTTTTTAGGTCATTGCGCAGGCAGTCTGGTGGGATATGAAGCGGCGCTGTATCTGAAAGAAAAATACGGTCTTATACTGTCGACACTTTTTTCGGTAAGCATTCCCGCACCTAACAAGTTCAACCCGACATACTTTGAAGGCAAGCCTATAAGTCGGCTTGACATGGATGGATTTATCAGGTTCTTAAAGGAGTTCATGCCCCTTGACGATTCTTTTTTTAATAATAAATTCGTCATGGAATATTACAGAAAGCTGACGGTGAAGGATTTCAGCCTTGCAGAGGGGTACAGCTACGACAGAAGCGCTCCCTTGGAGGGGGATATAGTTTCATTCATAGGTCGGGAAGACGCCTATATGTCCGAAGAAGACAGTTTGCTCTGGAAGGATTTTACACTGGGAAAATTTGAAAATGTCATGCTAAGCGGCGGACATGATGTGTGCGAAACTTGCAGCAGGGACATTTGCGGTCAGGTAGAAAAGAAATTGATACGGTAAAAAACAAATAAATTTTGGGAGGAATAATGAACAATAAATATTTACCATTGTCTGATGTGCAGCGTTCCTACTTTTACGGACGCAGCAAGGGTACTTTTTTAGGAGGGATCTCTACTCATTTTTACATTGAATGCATGACAAGCCTTGACAAAGACAAGTTGGAAAAGGCGCTTAACAGCGTAATAAAAGAACAGCCGTCATTAAGGTCTTATATCACCTCTGACGGTATGCAGTGCTGCATGGACGAAGCCCCCGAATATTACAGAATAAAGGAAACGGATATTTCCCGCCTTTCCTATGAAGAGCAGGAGAAAAAGCTACTGGAGATAAGAAAGCGCTGCTCAAACCGTATTTTCGATCTTGACAGCTGGCCTATGTTTGAATTTAATATATGCATTACGGGCAGGGATAAAAATGTGATGATAATTGATTCAGATATGATGATAATGGACGGACTAAGTACGGAAATACTTATCGAATCACTGTATAAATACTATGAAAAGGACGAGCCTGTACGGGAAATATCCATAGAAGCCTTTGAAGATCATATTGCTTTAAAGGAACAGAAAAAAGCTGAAAATTATGACAATGACAAGGCGTTTTGGAAAGAGATAATAGAGGAACTTCCTTCGGGTCCCCATTTTGAGAGAACAGGCGGCAATGAGGAACGCACCTTTGATACCCGTGAAATAAGTGTTCCTGCGGATAAGTGGGGAGCAAAAAGTCGTGAACTGAAAAGCGAAAGGATACTCCCGTCGGTATATCTTACTGCCGCCTATGCAAAGCTGCTATCAAGGTGGTGCGGTCAGAGCAGGATAACGCTTAACATGACCATGTCCAACAGAAAGGGAAATGCCAAAGCTCTTTTAAATGCCATAGGCGATTTTACCGAGGTCATGCTTGTGGATTTCGATTTCAGCATGAAAAAAAGCCTTAAAGAAGCGGCAAAGGAAACACAGAAAAAAATAAGCCTCCGAAAAAAACACGGAAGCGTCGCAAGCTCGGAACTGATAAAGGATTATATGTCCCTAAACGGCGGCGGAAACGGTTTCCCGTTCCCTGCTGTATGTACCTGTATGCTGTTTGATCTTGCAGGCAGTAAATGGGACTGGCTGGGCGAAAGGCGGTATCAGATAAGTCAAACGCCGCAAGTGATACTTGATAATCAGATTTCCCTTAAAGAGGGACGGCTTTGCATCCACTGGGATTTTTTGGGAGAGTATTTCCCGGAAGGCAGAATAGAGAGTATGCAAGAGGAATATTGCAGTATCATCACCGATAATACAGAAAAGCTTCAGCAGCAATACGATTCCTTTGCTTTTAAATACAACGACACATTCAAGGAAAAGGAAAAAAACACTCTTGTAAGACTTTTTGCAGATCAGGTGAAAAAATTTCCCAACAAAACAGCGGTTGCCGACATGAAGCAAAGCTACACCTACAGTGAAATTGACCGTTTTTCCGATATTGTCGCAGATCACATAATCAAAAACCACAAGGCGAGATCGGCTATTATCATGCGAATGACAAGGAGCAGAAATGCTGTTGTTGCGGCATTAGGCGTCATAAAAGCAGGCGGGTACTATATCCCCGTTGCACATAATTGTCCTCAAAAAAGACTTGAATTTATAAAGGAACAGTCGGAAAGCGAATTGATACTCACCGATGAGAATGTAAAGGAAATACTTGCCGACGGTGAATGTGGACGGCGCTACGATCTCTCCGAGCCTGAAAGCATAGCTTATGTTATATACACATCTGGAAGTACAGGTACGCCAAAGGGCGTGGTGATAACCCATGATGCCGTCTGCAATACGATAACGGATATAAACGTCAGATTCTCTATAAACAGTGATGATAAAATTATCGGTATCTCCTCTTTCAGTTTTGATCTTTCGGTCTTCGATATTTTCGGTGCACTTTCCTCGGGGGCACAGCTAAAACTTGCTCCATCGGCATATGATATGCACTTGATAAAAGATATTATGACCAAAGAGGGCGTCACTATATGGAACACAGTCCCCTCCATAATGGAACTTTTAATAAACAATCTTGATGAGGGACAAAAATACAATTCGCTGCGTACAGTGTTGCTAAGCGGTGACTGGATACCTTTGAACCTTCTCCAAAAGATAAAAAATACCTTCCCGAATGCACAGGTCATCAGCTTGGGCGGTGCAACGGAAGGGGCCATTTGGTCGATATATTATCCTGTGGAAGAAGTGGAAAAGGACTGGAACTCCGTACCCTACGGCTATCCCCTTGATAATCAGACCATCTGGATAATGGACGATGATGACAACATTTGTCCCCCCGGAGTTCGTGGAGAGATATGCATAGGCGGCAGAGGAGTTGCCCATGGCTACCTCAATGATGAGGAGCGTACCAAAAAACAGTTTTTTAACCATGAAAAGCTGGGCCGCATATACAGAACAGGCGATCTTGGACTTCTGTCACCAAAGGGCTATGTGATATTTTTGGGACGCAAGGACTTTCAAGTTAAGCTGTACGGCTACCGTATCGAACTGGGAGAGATAGAAAGCTGTCTGTGTCGGTGCGAAAACGTGTCCGAAGCAGTGGCAACGGTCAAGGAGGTAAACGGCGTTCAAAAGCTGTTCGCATATGTAACGCCCATGTCTGTGCCGGGGACAGGGGCAGTAAGTGACGTTCAAAGCACAGGCGGTACAGATACGCCTATAAGGGTGTTCACCGCCGAAGGTAATGAAAAATTTATCCTGCCTCGGGAAGATACGAACCATGCATATCCGAATATGACCGAAATGTATACGGCGCTTAATAGCAGGGTAATGGATTATATGATACCCGATGATATAATCATTATGGAAAGCCTGCCTTATACTGCCAATAAAAAGGTGAACAGAAAGAATCTGCCTGTAGTAAATATGGTACAGGCGGAGGACGAAGTATATGAAGCGCCCGAGACGGAAACGGAAACGATGCTTGCAGCGCTTATCGGCGAGATGATTGGCAATGAAAATGTAAGTGTCGGGGCAAATCTTATAAATTCGGGTATCGACTCCCTTAAAGGTATTACTCTCAATACAAAGCTGCACGACAGGGGTATAAACATAGGATTATCTGAGATATATGCAAATCCTACAATTCGTCAGCTTGGAAAGCTGATAGATGAGAGCGGTAACGGCAATGAAGATATGGAATTTGGAGAGATATAGAAATGAATGAAAATAGTGAAGAAATGAAAACCGACGATCTTATCGCTTCTTTGGAAGATAAGGGCATAAAACTTTGGACGGACAACGGGAAGCTGCGTTATTCCGCACCACAAGGCGTTATGAACAGTAACATAGTACAGCTTTTGAAGAATAACAAAGATAGCTTAATGGAAAATCTGAGCCGTGCAAAGGACGATCTTAAAATAATCCATGACGAAGAAAAAAGATATGAAAGGTTTTCTCTTTCGGGTATTCAGGGCGCATACCTTATGGGAAGGTCAAAGAACATGGAGTACGGCGGTCTTGCCTGCCATATCTACATGGAGTTTGAATATGACAAGTTGGAAAGAGAAAAGACACAAAATATCTGGAACAGAATCATATCTGAGAACGATATGCTCCATGCGGTCATAGACCGTGAAGGCTGGCAAAGAGTTCTTCCCGAATGGAACAGATTTGAGCTAAATGAGAACGATCTTACAGAACTTTCGGAATCACAGCAGTCTGAAGCGATGGAGAAGATAAAGCGCCGACTTGGGAACAGAGTATTCAACACGACAGAACTACCGCTCTTTGAGGTAGAACTTTCACAGCTTGGAAACTGTACTGTCATGCACTTTTCCATTGATATGCTCATAGTGGACTGGACAAGCGTTTGGCTGATGCTAAACAAATTTGAAGAGTATTACTACAACGGCGATGATATAGAAAAGCATAAACTTACCATTACCTTCCGTGACTACATGGAAGCATACAAAAATATCCCCGACACCCAAATGTACAAAAAAGCTGAAAAATACTGGAAAGAACGCATAAACGATCTTCCCTCGGCGCCACAGCTGCCTGTAGTTGGTAGAGGCGGACAGGAATTTAAGCGTTTTGAACTGCGACTTCCCGAAAAGGATTGGTTGTTTTTCAAGTCACAGGCACAGAAGATAGGTGTTACTCCCGTTGCGGCGCTTGTTACGGCATATAGTTCAGCGCTTGAAAGATTCAGTACAAATAAAAGGTTCATTTTAAATCTCACCACCCTTAACAGAATGCCCCTTGACGAACAGGTAAAAAGCCTTATCGGCGATTTTACTTCCCTAAGCCTTATCACTATTGACAACAGAGGTGACATGACTTTCTCACAAAGAGCCGCAGATACCAATAAGACCTTGTTTGAAGTATTGGATAACCGCCTGTATACGGGTATGGAAGTGGCAAGGGAGAAAACAAGGCTCGGAACAGGTGATAAATTCCTTATGCCCTATGTGTTCACAAGTTCGGTGGGACTTATTAACAATGAGCAGTCCGGAGCTATGAAGGGAAGATACCGGGGCGGTATCAGTCAGACGCCTCAGGTGTTCATAGACTGTCAGGTAATGGACGGGAAATGGGGGCTTATCATAAACTGGGACGTCCGTGATGACATATTCCCTCAAGGACTGCCAGAAAGAATGTTTGAACTGTTTTCGGACAGGATAAGGGAACTCGCCCGATCCGCCGGTAAGTGGAACGAGAGCAGTCTTATCGAATTGGAAGAGACTGAAAAATACTCCGACGAAAACAACTACCAAAGGCTGCCAGAACATCTTATCCATGAAAATATACTGAAAAGCGCCGAGATGTACCCTAACAAAACAGCGGTGGCTGACAGCGAAAACGAATGGAGTTACAGCGAACTTGTAAAAAGAGCGTCTGCGGTCGCACTGGAACTTAGAAAAAGAGATGTCAAACGAGGTTCATATATAGCCGTAGTCATGCCCAAATCGGTATGGCAGACAGCAGCGGTAATTGGAATATTATCGGAGGGCTGCGGGTATGTCCCCATTGATGCGGAACAGGCTAAAAACAGGCGCAGGCTGGTACTGGATAATGCAGACATTAAGGCGGTTCTTACGGTAAGTGGCTATGATGAAGGCTTTGAAGGGTATGATGTTATAAAGGCAGATACTCTACCCATAGCGGGCAAAAGCGTGCTCAAAGCCGAAGGCAATCCTGAAGATGTGGCTTACATAATACATACATCCGGTTCAACAGGCGTCCCCAAGGGAGTGGTGATAACCCACAAGGCTGCTGTAAACACCATAGAGGACATAAACAACAGATTCGGAGTATGCTCAGATGATGCTATACTCGGACTGTCACAGCTTAATTTCGATCTCTCCGTGTATGATATATTCGGTGTACTGTCTGTGGGAGGTACTCTTGTTTATCCCTCAAAGGAAAAGTACACTAATCCCTCCCACTGGGCAGAACTTATAAGCAAGTATGATATTACCTTATGGAACAGCGTTCCTGCATTTGCACAGATACTTTGTTCGTATCTTGACACAGAAAAGAATTTGACTTATAACAACTTCAAGACAGTAATGCTTTCAGGCGACTGGATACCCCTTGAACTTCCCGACGCTCTGAAAAGGTATATGCCAAACGTGCGTATAGCTTGTATGGGCGGCGCAACAGAAGCATCTATATGGTCTAATATCCATGAATATAGTTCCCTCAGACCTGAATGGAAAAGCATTCCCTACGGCAGGGCGCTTTTGAATCAGGAAATGTATGTAATGGACGAAAACCTGAACATATGCCCTATGGGTGTAAAGGGAGAGATATGTATAGGTGGCGTCGGACTTGCAAAGGGTTATCTGAATGACAAGGAAAAAACCGATATATCCTTTGTTACAGCGCCAAACGGCAAGCGTATATACAAAACAGGAGATATGGGAAGATACGACGCAAATGACGAGATAGAGTTCCTTGGCAGAATGGACACACAGGTAAAGATAAGAGGGCACAGAATAGAACTGGGAGAAATAGAAAGCTGTTTCAATTCCTGCGACGGGGTGAGCAATTCCGTATCGGTACTGATAAAAAAGGACAGGGTAATGAAACTGGTTCTTTTTGTAACAGCTGAGGGCGGTACAAATGAGGAAGCGCTGAGAAAGTATGCTAAAGATAATATCCCCGAATACATGATCCCCGACAGGTTTGTGTTTCTCCGCGAAATGCCTTTGACACCAAACGGAAAGGTAAACAACCATAAACTTAAAGAACTTGCGGAAAAGCTCATCTCCGAAAGCAAAAGCGATATCAATGAAACGGACGCGCTGATGACACCTACGGAAATAAAAGCCGCGGAGATAGTAAAAAGGACGCTTGGTATCGACAGTGTAGATCCGAATGCGAACCTTTATGACTACGGTGCAAACTCATTGGTAATGGCACAGCTTGCAGGGGAACTTGCGCCAATGATCAAGGACGCATCAGCCTTCGACAGTATACTGATGAATCTGTTTGAAAAGCCTACGGTACATTCGGCGGCTGAGGCGATAGATGAGATAAACAGCGGCAATTATTAGGCTATACCTTATATTAATTATCGGAGGTTAATCTATTGAAAAAAATAAAACTATTCTGTTATCCTTGGTCGGGAGGAAACGGCGCTTTATTCTTTAAGTATTCAAAACTCCTTGGGGAAAATTTTGATATAATACCGTCGGACATGGATATTGACGAAAGCAAGTCATTCAAGGAAAATATAACTGCCGCCGCCGATAAGGTGACTAAGAAGTTGGAGAAGGATGAAATGTTTATCCTTTTCGGTCACAGTATGGGAGCCGTAGTCGCCTTTGAAATTGCTAAGCTATTAGTCCGAAAGATAGACTGTGACCGGATGGGACTGATAATATCGGGTATGCTCCCTCCCACAAGGGAACTGTTGGGACAGCTTGACAGCGATCTTACCCGTGAAAGCGCCAAAAGCTATTCCTCGGAGCTGGGCATGAATAATCTTGATATGCTACCCGATGCTTTTCTCGATGGGGTAATTTCAAAGATGAATAAGGACAACAGATTCCTTAAAGGCTACGAAAGCTGCGAAAACGGTAAAATACCCTCTCCAACAGCGGTGATATATTCGGAGCAGGAACTTGAAATGGGAAAGCCCGAAGCATGGGCGGAACTGCTCAGCGGCGATGTGGAATATATAACTGTTAACGGCAAGCATTTTTACTTGACGGAGGATATAGCGCCCGTTAGTTTCGCCATAAAAAGCATCGGCGAAAAACTACAAAAAGGCAGGTGATAAAACATATGGCAGAAAATTGGTTCAAGTATGAGGACGGCGCAGCAGACTCCCGAGGAAATGTATTCTTGTTCCCGCATGCGGGAAGCTCCGCTTCTTTCTTTGCACCTTGGAAACGTAATGTCCCACATGAATGCGGTTTTTATCCCGTACAATATCCGGGACGGGAAAACCGCCGCAGGGATGCGGTTTCCGTAACAATAAGGGAACTGGCAGAGAGATTCGTAAAGGACGAAGGAGAGCTTTTAGTTCAAAAGCCCTTTGTGCTTTTCGGTCATTGTATGGGAGCATTGATATGCTGGGAGATAGCGCTGGAACTTCAAAGAAACAGCATGAAAATGCCCTGTGCCGTAGTTGTATCTTCCTCCGCTTCTCCTGCCGAAAGAGCAATAAAGAATGCAGATGATATGAGCCGTGACGATATAGTGGACTATCTATGTGAAATGGGCTTTATCGACAGGTCTATAACCAGGGAAAAGGAATTTTTTGAATACTATATGTACCTTATGAAAATAGACATGACGCTGCTAAGAAATTATGACTATGAGGGACAGAGGGAACAGAAAGTAAATTGTCCTATATATTCCTTTAACGGCAGAGACGATGACAAAAAGCTGTTGGAGCAGTCTTTGGAATGGGAGAAATTCACAAAAAACGGCTTTGAACAAAAACTGTTTGAGGGCGGACATTTTTATTTAAGCGATGATCCTCAAGGCGTCGTGGCGAGTCTTGAGGAGATGATCTTCAGAGGGTAACAAACTATAAATGAGCATTATCAGCCAAATGCCAAAAATGCAGCATCAACGTTATGGAGTATTGGATAACAAGTAGTAAACAGGAGGAAAGATCGGTCTATGTTTATTAAAGTAAATGATCTAAAAAAAAGTTATGGAAACGGCAGGATGAGCGCCGAAATTTTAAAGGGCGTCAGTTTTGAAGTGAAGGTAGGCGAGATACTGACTGTTCTCGGACCTTCGGGTTCGGGTAAGTCTACCCTGCTGAATCTGATAGGGGGACTTGATACCGCCGATTCGGGAAGTATACAAATAGACGGGACGGATATTGTGGGACTTTCCGAAAAGAAGTTGTCCGCATTCAGAAGAAACACTTTCGGATTTATATATCAGTTTTACAATCTGGTGTCGGATCTGAATGTTTATGAAAACGTTGAGGTATGCCACTGGCTTGGAGACAAATCTTTAGAAATAGAGGATATGCTGAGCAGAGTGGGAATGATGGAGCATAAAAACAAATTCCCCGACGAACTTTCAGGGGGAATGCAGCAAAGGGTCAGCATTGCAAGAGCCTTGTCTAAAAATCCAAAGATACTTTTTTGCGACGAACCCACAGGCGCTCTTGATTACAGATCGGCACACGATGTTTTGGAAGTTATAGAGGATATACACAAAAAATCAAATACGACCATAATCATAGTGACGCATAACACCGCCATTGCAGATATGTCAGACCATGTTATCGAGATTAAGGACGGTATGGTAGCTTTGGATAAATACAATGACAATATCCTTTCAGCAGCGGAGGTGGAATGGTAAAATGCCTATTAACAAAAGACTGAAACGAGAACTAAAAAAAAATTTTGCAAAATACTTTTTTATAGGTCTTGTTTTATTTATGGGGATAACTACAATATCCGCCTTCTTTGCAGCTACCGACGGTATAATGGGTACTATAGAGAGCGAACAGGATAATTGCAATGTGGAGGACGCAAACGTAACGCTCATTGAACAGCTTAGCGACGAAAACATTTCAAAGCTGCATAAAATGGGAATAAAGGATATAGAAGACACAAGCTATTGCGACATTAACGCATTAGGTGAGAGCGACTATATACTGCGCGTTTTCAAGATGAGAGAAACAGTTGACAAGCTGTCACTTATCGAGGGTAAAATGCCAGAAAATGACGAGCAGATTGTACTTGAAAGTAAAACAGCGTCCACTAAAAAGCTGTCGACAGGAGATAAACTCAATGTGGACGGCAGGAATTACACATTGTCGGGAACAGTGGCAGCGGTAGACTACAACAATGTACTTCAAACGGTCTCATCGGGCGTATCAAACCTAAAAGCATTCGGACTTGGTTTTGTTTCAAAGCAGGCATTTGAAGGACTTGACAGCGCCAAAATGACGATACAATACAGCTTTACCGCAGAAGATGAGCAGAGCATAGATGATGCTTATGACTACCTTATAGATGAAGAGATTGCTGTAAGCATACTCAAACAGAGCGATAATCCAAGGATCAAGTCCATAAGCGATAAGACAAAGACGCTCAAGGCGGAAATAACGCTCATAAGTATTGTTTTTGTTTTGCTGATGGCATTCATTTTTTACGCAATGTCCTCTGCTTCTGTGGAAAAAGACGGCGCTCTTATAGGAACATTTTTCTCAATGGGTTATACACGCTGGGAAATAGTCAGGCACTATATACGGCTTCCCCTGATAATAACCCTGATAGGTTCTGTTCTGGGCATGATCACAGGTTCGTTGCTGTTTGCGGAAATAATAGGAAAGACCACCTACAGCACATATTCCCTCCCCTCCTTCAGCGGTAAGGTGAATCTGTATCTTGTTATCATATGCTGTATCATTCCGTTTATAATACAGCTTGTCATTAACTGTCTGCTGCTTGCAAGAAAGCTGAAGATAACTCCTGCTCTGCTTATGAGAGGAAAAGGCAAGTCGGGCAAAGGCTTCAGAAAGATAGACCTTTCAAAATTCAGCTTTCCCGTTAAGATGTATATAAGGATCATGCTTCGTGGCATAAAAAATCAGCTTATACTGTTTTTCGGAATAGTTATCGCAACGTTTTTCCTTGTTATGGGATTCGGCATGAAGGACACACTTGCGGAATATGTTGACGACGTAGAAAATGAGGCGCTGTATGAATACTGCTACATATTAGGCGCGCATGTTCAGACAGATGATACAGAGGACTGCGACAAAGCTACAGTGGAGGGTTTCCGTGTGGAATATGCAGGTATAAACATGAAACTGACAGTCTACGGCTTTAAGAACACAAAGCGTGTTGATGGCATAACATCCAATAAAAATGAGATCGTCATATCTGACAGCGTCGCTTCAAAGCTGTCCCTTGACGAGGGGGATACCATGACCGTATATTCCGAAAAGCTGAAAAAAGACGTGGAGTTTAAAGTAACAAGGGTTATACACGATCCTGTTGGACTTAGTGCGTACATGGACAGAACTGCATTAAATGAAATACTGGAATATGATGATGCAAATGAATACTACAATGCCATTTTGTCTGACAAGGAATTGGAACTGCCCGAAGGAAGCGTCGCGGAAACCATTACACATGAAAATCAGGAGAAGGCGGCAAAGGAAATGAACTCCATGATGCAGCCTATGATAATAATGCTCATTGTTGTATCTTTGATTATATTTATCGCGGTAATGTATATGCTTTTGAAAATGATAATCGAAAAAAGTACACATTCCATATCACTTATGAAAATATTCGGTTATACCGATAAAGAAAATAACCGTTTCTACTTAAACAGCTTTTTCATTACGATTATTATCTCATTGATACTTTCTGTGATAATAGACAAACTGCTGTTTACTTCGGTATGGCCTGCACTCAATGCAAATCTTGTGGGGTTTGTACCTGTAAAAATACATTTTTATACATATGCTGTGATACTTGTATTCGGTTTGATATGCTATCTTATCGTCACCATGTTTTTAAAGGCAAGACTTAAAAAGATACCAATGAATACGGTATTGAAGCAAAGGGATTAAATAGTGGAGGTATAAATGGAAGATAAAAAAGTTATAGTAACTAAAATATGGTCAGATATATTCGGAGAGGAAAATTCCGATTACGATGATAACTTCTTTGAACTGGGCGGAGATTCCATAATGGCGCTGAAAATGTCGGAACAGTTAAAACAAAAGGGTTATACCATAAGCCTTATGGAGGTTTTTGACGATCCCACGCTGGGAGGAGTTTTAGATTCAGTCAGGCCTTTGAGCAATGCCGCAGGAACATCGTCTCTCACAGAGAAACAGAAACGCTCATATCCTGCAACGATACAGCAAAAATGGTTTTTCCGTAGGATCACACGGGAACGAGATCTATGGTGTGAATATGCGGTTATATCTCCAAAAAATGCAGAGGGCATGTCTCCCGAAAAGGTACTGGAGTTTTTGTTTGAAAAAAAGCTTCTTCGCAATTTCAACATAATAAGAGGTGATAACGGACTGTTCTTTGAAATGTCAGAAGATACGCCCATACTTGTGAAGACAGAAGCGCCTTTATCCCACCAAGCAGGCGAAAATGCGGCGAGGGAAAACATATCCCTTGAAAACGGAAAAACTTGCTGTATGGTATATGATAATATCGGAAATATGATGATTATAATACATCATTTGTTCTCTGACGCTGTAACCTTGAAAAATATCCTTTCCGCAATAGACAAGCAGGATGCTGACGGCGATTTTGACAACGCTTTGTATTGCGAATACGCATGGGAGCAGTACGGTAAGTCGGAAAATATTAAAGACGACCTATCTTATATGGAGGAGAGCGTCAAGTCCTACAATTCTGACGAAACAGTTATGACTTCCGGGGAAGACTGCTATGACACCCTTGTAGACATTTCAAAGGAATGGGGAGTATCCGTTGAAAGCATACTCATTGTACAGCTTTATAATGCAGAGTCGTTTCTTCCAGAAACAGTCATTGAAGTGGAAAGGATAGGCAGAGATACAATGGGAAAATGGGACGACACCTGCGGTTGGATCAGTTTCTCGGCTGCACTTGACCTATCGTGTACTGGGACTGGGAAACAGTGTGAAATGGCTGCGAGGATCGGAAAAGCAGTTGGCAGTCTTACCTTTGAAAAGGACGGACTTGACGGCAGCGAACCTGAAAAAACGCTTACATGGAACTACATAGGAAACATTGATATTAGTTCGGACTTTGACAGCTTTACCGTAATGGATTTCGGACAGTTCAGTGGAAAAAATACGGGCAGATCCACCCCCATATACTTTACAGTGTATTTTAAAAAGGGCAGGCTGTACTGTAATGTAAACTATGACAGTCTTATTTATACAAGAGAACAGATGAACAGCTTTCAGAAAGCATTTTTAACAAATGTGCAGCAACTGTCTGACAACTACAATACAAAGCATACGGATGAGCTAAGTTCTATACTTGAAGTGATGGGAGGCGTCTGAAATGAAGATAATAAAGGTCAATGGGCTTACTCCCATTCAGTCGGGAATGCTTTTCCAGTATATGCTCTCCAATGACAAGTCGTCATATATGGGTACGGAGATATTTGAACTGGAAGGCAATATCAACTCCGATATATTTAAGAGCGTACTGGAGAAAATTTCAGACGAATACGAAGTATTCCGCACCAATGTGATATATGATAAAATAGATGTGCCTAAAAGCGTTGTTATAGACAAGCGTACAATACCCTTTGAATTTCACAAAGCGGTAACTGATGAGGAAATAAAACTGCTCACTTATAAAATAAATGCAGAGCAATTTGAAAAAGGATTTGACATTCAAAGGGATTCTCTCATAAGGCTTGACCTTATTGTTGGTGAAAACAGCAGCGTGATAATATTTTCCTTTCATCATATTCTCATGGACGGATACTGCGCAGCAATGATAGCCGATATAATAATGAAAAATTACGGCAAGCTGCTGGGCAGACAGATCGAAAACGACGGGGAGTATGTTCCGTTCTCCGCTTATCAGGACTGGATAATAATACAGGATATGTCTCAAAGCCGTGAATACTGGCATGAGTATCTAAAGGATATTTCACCTGTTCAGCCCTTGGAACTTATACAATTCGGAAGCGACAGGAAAAAGGATGTGGGACACAGTTCCCTTACAGTTGAATTTACCCCTTCTGAAACCAAGGAACTGCTATCGGCTGCCGCCGCCGGAAATGCGACGCTAAATATATATATGCAGTGGCTTTGGGGCATTACACTGTGCAGAAATTTTTCCTGTGATAAAGCTGTATTTGGAACGGTGGTATCATACCGTCCTGCGGAATTTAGCAATGCTGAGCGTGTTCTCGGTCCTATGATAAACACCGTACCCGTTGTTTTTGAATGCAGCAGCGACATCAAGATCACAGAACAGCTAAACGCTTTCCGTAGGAGTTTCCTTGACTCAATGGAACATTCGTGGATAGGTCTAGGAGAAATAAGCAAGGCCGTCGAGGACTGTAAAAATCTTATAGATCACTTATTTGTGTATGACAATTTCCCCGAAATGGATTTTGGCAGCATAAAAGAAAACACAGGCTTTCAAGTGAAAAATTTCAAACTGGAGGAACGTACCGAATACGCTCTCACATTGGAAGTGTCAAAAACCGACAGAATAAGGATAAGATTCAATTTCAACAGCGGCAGATATTCCGCCGAAAGTATTGAAAGGTTAGCAGAACTTTACAAAAATATCTGCGTGAGCGCCGTAAACGCACAGTATCCAAAGGATATAGAAAATATATCGGAGGAATTTGCACACAAACTGAAGAGAGAAATACAAGCTGTTGCCGACAGTACGGAAAAGGGCAGTATCACTTATGAATTCAGCAAAGCAGTAAGGGAACAGAGAGACAATACCGCTTTAGAATTAAACGGCGATGTGATTTCCTACAATGAACTTGACAGGATAACAGACGCCCTTGCTTGGAAACTGCATAGTCTCGGACTTGGCGAGAATGCAAGGATAGCGGTAGATATTACTCCCTCCTTTGAGGTGATTGCAGCTATGATAGCGGCTGTTAAAATAGGGGGCTGCTATGTTCCCTTTGATCTGACGCTGCCGCAAAAGCGTTTAAATGATATTATAAAAGACGCTGATATAGATATTCTTTTGACTGTTGGGACCAAGGAAATACCCTCATTCAATATCAAAACTATCGCAGTTGAAGTAAATGAACTTAAAAATACAACAGCTCCAAGCGACAAAGCGTTCATATGTAACAGAAATGAAAAGAGCATTTCAAATATTATGTTTACATCCGGTACTACCGCAAAGCCCAAAGGTGCGGTACTCAATGACGGAGGTGTGACGGGACTTGTAAAACACGGAAACGTGATAGATCACAGCAGGATAAGCTGTCAGTTCCAAAATTCCTCCATCGCCTTTGACGCCGCTACCTTTGAGATATGGGGCGGTCTGCTGCACGGAAAACGGGTAGTTATTATAGATAAGGACACTCTGCTGTCAGACGAGAAATTTGCCGATAAGATACATGAAAACAAGGGCTGCTGTCTGTTTCTTACTACTACTCTTTTCAACAATTTTACCGAGCGGAATGCCTCTATGTTTGACGACGCTTCTTACGTTGTAACAGGCGGTGAAAAGTTCTCGGAATACCACGGTAAGCTGTTTATCGAAGCATGCCCGCAAACTAAACTTGTGAATGGTTACGGTCCTACAGAGAGCACTACCTTTACCACAAGTTTTGAGATAACACCAGAAAGCCTTGAAGACACTGTTCCCATAGGCTTGCCCATTGACACAAGAGGCGTATTGATATGCGACGAAAATCTATCTCCCCTGCCTCCGGGATCAAAGGGCGAGATCATCATTTACGGTCAGGGGCTTGCTTTAGGCTACTGCGGCGACAGCAAAACAACAGCGGAAAAATTTGTAACGCTCCCTTGGGGCATATCTGCTTACAAAAGCGGCGATTACGGTCATATAGATGATACGGGGAATGTTTATTTCAGTGCAAGATGTGATGAGCAGCTAAAGATAAGGGGATTCAGGATCAGCGCCGAGGAGATAGAAGCGGCGCTGCGTGAATGCACAGATGTACTAAATGCTGCTGTTTTACCCTTTAAAAATAAGCACGGAAGTATGTATCTTACTGCATTTGTGGTACTTAAAGGCAACAGCGGCAGCTTTGCACAGGTACAGCAGAGGATCACAGCAGAGCTTGGAAATTTACTCCCATACTACATGATACCTGCGGAGTTTGTCAAATTTGATGAACTGCCTGTAAATTCAAACGGAAAGCTGGACAAAAGCCTGCTGAAAGCCCCGGAAGAACACACCGAGGAAATAGTTCTTCCCGTTACCGATACCGAGAAAGAGATCTACGGACTGTTCAAGGAGGTAATGGGTGACAGTGGATTCGGAATGGAACACTCCTTTATCAATATCGGCGGAGATTCCATAAAGGCAATGAAATTTACCGCAATGGCAAAGAAAAAGGGCTATAACATAACTGTTGCAGACCTTTACAGAGAACAAACTCCCGCACGTCTGGCGGCATACATAGATTCTATGGGAGAAGTAAAGGCACAGGAGATAAAGGAGATCACTCCCGACACAGAACACAGATATGACAAATTCCCCTTGAACAATGTTCAGATAGCTTATCTTTCGGGCAGGAGCAGCGATCTTGTCCTTGGCGGTTACGGAACGATGTTCTTTTCCGATGTTGAAGGAGATTATAACAGAGAAAAATTTGAAAAAGTGCTTAATATACTCATTAAACGGCACGATATGCTAAGAGCCGTTATATACGATTCGGGACATCAGCAGATACTTCCTCCTGAACAGACGTTTTACGAACTCTGCGAAGAGGATATAAGGGGTATGAGCGATAAAGAGCAAAGAGAATATTTGAGCCACCGCAGCGACGAAATGAAAAATATTGTTTTTGAAATCGGTAAATGGCCTATGTACAAGGTTCACATGATAAGGACGGCAAAGGATCATGCTCATGTGCTTTATGCCTTTGATGCACTTATCATGGACGCATTCAGCGTTATAATGCTGGCAGGAGAATTGAAAGATACATACGGCGGAAAAGTTTCAAACGAAAAACTGGAACTCTCCTTCAGGGATTATGTTCTGGAAACAGAGAAAATGCATAAGGAATATGAAACTGATAAGAAATTCTGGACAGCTAAAGCAGATGATTTCCCGTCTGCACCGTCACTTAAATTTGATACATTTCCCGAAAATATAAAAAACTCACGATTCAGCAGAAAGCACATGACATTTGAAGAGGAAGTATGGAACAATACAAAAAAGCTTTCGGCAAAGCTGAATATAACTCCTGCGGTGCTGCTGTGCGGTCTTTATGCCTATACACTGTCCCTTTACAGCGGTCAGTCACAGCTTGCGGTAAACCTTACTGTTTTCAGCCGTGAACAGATACACAAACAGGTGGACAAGATACTGGGCGACTTTACAAAGATAGTTTTGCTCGACTACGATTTCACAAACTCGGACAGCTTCAAAAATATATTATCAGACAGTCACAACCGTCTGAATGAATATCTTACACATCTTCGCTATGACGGTATTGACTTTATGCGTGAACTTGCAAAGAAAAACAAGCCTGTAAACGGTCGCCCCATCATGCCTGTAGTATTCACAAGCGCACTGTTTGACAATGACATGGTGTATGACTATGATAAAGCCGCTTCACGGACACCGCAGGTATATCTTGATTGTCAGGCAATGCTCCAGTGCGGAAAATTGAATGTGGTATGGGACTATCCCACAGAACTTTACGATAGCAGCTATATAGACGAGATGTTTGAATGCTTTACCGAGTTTATTCTCGGCGGTGAGAAGATGCTTGAAAAGCCTTTCCCAAAAAGCGAAAAAACTGAAATCTTCTACAAAAACTACAACGATACTTCATGGCTGGCGCCCAACATCACTTTACAGCAGCTTGTTAAGGAAAGTCTTGACAATGACGGCTTTGCAGACAATATATGGTTGTATGATGAAGATAAAAGCTATACTTATGCGGAAACAAGAAAAAATGCGTACAGGTACGCTGCGCATTTACAGTCGGAAGGGATAGAATGCGGTGATTTTGTATGCATTGAAGGAGAGAGAAACGCACAAACTCTCTTTAAAATACTGGCGGTAATACTTTGTGGCGGCGCATATATCCCTGTACAGCCTTCATGGCCGGATGACAGAAAAAAAGCTATAAGAGAGCAGAGCAGATATAAATATCTGTTTAATGAAAAGACACAAATAACAGAAGGCAGCTTTAAATACCGTGAAACTGCTTACGATGCCCCCGCTTATGTTATCTATACTTCGGGAAGTACAGGCGCGCCAAAGGGTGTGCTTATAAATCAAAGCGCCGTTACCAATACGATCCTTGACATAAACGAGCGTTACTTCGTAAAGGAAACAGATGTGTTTGCGGCGGTGTCATCATTTTCCTTTGACCTTTCGGTCTATGATATATTCGGATCTCTTAATGCAGGTGCGGCAATGTCGCTTGTGCGTAATATGAAAAATATCAGCGGAGTTATAAACAGCTTGGAACGTGACAGGGCGACTATTTGGAACACCGTTCCTGCACTTATGAGTATTCTCACTTCCGAACTTGAACGTAGGTCCAACATGGGCAAAAAGCATACGATTCCTATGCGTCTCGTACTGCTAAGCGGCGACTGGATACCCGTACAGCTTCCACGGGAGATAACAGGCATTTTCGGTGATATAAACGTCGTAAGCTTAGGAGGTGCAACAGAGGCTTCCGTCTGGTCGATAGCCTATGACATTGATACAAAAAAGGAATATGTCACACATATCCCCTATGGCTATCCTTTGAGAAATCAAAATATGTATGTGCTTAGCGGTTCCTGTGAGCCTATGCCCAAAAATGTTGAGGGGGATATATATATAGGCGGCGTTGGAATTGCTGACGGCTACCAGAACGATCAAAAGCAGACTGATGCAGCCTTTATTCAGCATAAAACATTAGGCAGGATATACCGTACCGGTGACAGGGGATATATCTCCCAAGAGGGCTGTATGGAATTTTGCGGCAGACAGGATATGCAGGTAAAGATAAACGGATTGAGAATAGAACTGGGCGATCTTGACAGCGCCGTTAAGAAAATGCGGTACATTAAAGACTCCGTTTCGGCTGTTCAGACAAACGGCGAGGGCGGTGATATTATCTGCACATATATCCGCTGTAACAGCAAGAACACCGATGCAGTACTCGATGCAGATGATACCGTATTAAATATCACTTCACAGGAAAACGAGATACTGTCGGGATTTGATATTGACAGCTACCACAGCTTTATGAACACACTTGAAAAACATTGTGTAAGCTGTATGGCAGAAGCGCTTACAGCAATTGGCATTGAAAAACTGTCGGGAGAGCATATCTCCCCGAATGAGATAGTTAAAAAGCTGAAAATAGCCGACAACAGGGTGAAGAATTTCAGACAGTGGTACAACACATTGAAAAAATACGGTGTTATTGGCTATGAAAACGGTATTTTTACCTTTGACGTCTCAAAAATACACTTTCCCGATGAATATATGAAACAACTAAAGGACATGGGTATTCCTGACGCTGCGGAACATATAATGCATTATGTTGTTTCCGTAAGAAAGCTGCTGCCTGATATAATGCTGGGAAATGCAGACCCTATGTCCGAGGTATTCTTTAAGGACGGCGATCTTAAAAACGGTGTAGGTGTGTACCGCAACAGCGTGACAGGACAGATATACGGCAGACTTGCGGCGGAACTCACAATGTCGTTAGCGATGGCTAACAAGGACGAACCTTTCAGGATATTGGAAGTCGGTGCAGGTGTGGGAGGTACCTCCGATTATGTAATTGACCGTATAAAGAGTATGAACAACGTAACTTATTTGTACACCGATCTTTCTGATGTATTCCTTGATGAAGCAAGAAAACGTTACGATGGTCTTGACTTTGTGGATTACAGCATATTTGACATAAACCTTCACCCCAAGGCACAGGGGATACCACTTCACAGCTTTGACCTTATAATAGGCGCAAATGTGCTGCATGACGCGCACAACATTGATGATACCATTGATGAATTGCATCTGCTCCTTGCAAATGACGGAAAGCTGCTTATCATAGAAACTACAGTCAATACAGCGATACAGATGATAACTGCCGGATTTGCCGAAGGGCTTACAGCTTATTCGGACGACAGAGTGGAAACGGATCTTCCTGCATATTCAGAGGAGCAGTGGAGAAACAGTATAGTCAAAAATAACTATTCGTCTCCGCTGATGTATCCTTATGATGACAAGGCAAGGGAAAAGCTGCAAACAGTACTTATACTTACTCAGTCAAAGGAGACAGTTGCCGTAGTTGACGAGGAGGATATCATGTCACAGCTCAAACTAAAGCTGCCCGATTATATGCTGCCAAAATTCGTTATCGAAATGCAGAAATTTCCTCTGACAGCAAACGGCAAACTGGATGTTAAGCGTCTGCCGAAAATGAACGTTGCTGCACAAAAAAGAGGAGAGATAGTTCCTCCGAAAACGCAACTGCAAAGGGAATTGGCAGAACTCTGGAAGGAAAACCTCGGTGTACGGGAAATAGGCATAACGGATAATTATTTTGCACTGGGCGGCGACTCTCTTAAAGCCATAAGGCTTATGAGCAGAATAGAGGAACACGGGTATCACATAGATATGAACGCCGTATTCAGATGTACCACAATCGAGTATATGGCAGCGGAAATAGGATCGGACAGGTAGGAGAGAAAAATGGCAGAAAAAGCAGAAAAAAAGGAAAATGTAGTTATCAAAACAGGACTAAAACATAAATGGAGCCTGCTGCTAACTGTGCTTCTTGATGTTGCGGGAACAGCGGGAACTATAGCCATCTACTATTTCATATATAAGGTAATTGAGGAAATAGCAGACAAACATGCAGTTATCGACGATATTGATAAATCGGTACTCGCCTCCATGTGTATAGGTATGCTGATATGTGCGGCGGCAGCGGTGCTTTGTACCGTTATAGGATCTGTACTTGCACATTCAGCGTCCTATTCGGTGGGATACGAACTCAGAAAGGGCATAATGGAAAAGCTGTCAAAGGTGGAACTGGGCTTCTTTTCCAAAAACCGCAGCGGCGACATAAAAAAGGCGGTTGCAGAGGACTGTTCCTCCATCGAAAAATTTTTTGCAGAGCATATAGGTGATTTGGTAACAGGCATACTTACGCCTATTTGTCTGATAATCCTCATGTTCAATATTGATGTTAAAATGACGTTTGCAGCGTTATTATCCATACCCTTTGCGCTAATCGGCATGATATTTATCATGTTCAACAAAAAGTACATGAAAGCAAATAAGGCATACAGCGAATCAATGGGCAGCATCACTTCTGACGCAGTTGAATATTTCAAGGCGCTCCCCGTTGTCAGGATTTTCAACAGCCGTGGAAAAAGTGAAGACGCTTTGAGAAAGGACATTGATGATATTCACAAATACACCTATGAACAGGGCAAGCACTCCATGTTCGGGTACACCTTCTTTACCACCTTTATCACAGCCTCACTTCTCGGCATACTTCTTATGAGCGTTTACGAGTACTGTTCGGGGGGAGATCTCTGGGCGATCATTTCAAAAGTATTGTTCTTCTATATCGTAGGTGCAAATCTTGCAGGTCCTATGATGAACCTTACCATATTCACCCTTGCCTTAAGAAAATTCGGTGTTGCCAACGATAACGTAAACGATATTCTTACAGCGGAGGAAATGATACAGCATCAGGATAACGCCAAGCGTCGGGGATATGACATCACATTTGAAAAGGTGAGATTCGGCTACGGCAATAAGGATAAACTGATACTCAACGACTGCTCCATGACTATCCCCGAAGGGAAAATCACAGCTCTAATAGGTCCGTCGGGCGCAGGCAAGACCACCTCCGCAAGGCTTATCGCAGGCTTCTGGAACGACTATGAGGGGGATATAAAAATAGGCGGCAAAAGCATCCGCTCCATGTCACAGGAGGAACTGTACGGCAGTATGGCTTTTGTATTTCAGGAAAACCTCATACTGTCGGATACAGTTGAGGCTAACATCAGAATGAACAACACAACTGCCACCATGGACGACATTATAGACGCCGCTAAAAAGGCGCAGATACATGACTTTATAATGACACTTCCCAGGCATTATCAGACGGTCATAGGCGACGGCGGTCACAACCTTTCCGGAGGAGAAAAACAGAGGATAGCAATAAGCAGAGTATTCCTTAAAAATGCTCCCATACTTGTCCTTGATGAAGCTACCTCTTATGCAGATGCAGAGAACGAGCAGCTTATAAACAAAGCGCTGACGGAACTTAGCAGGGGCAAGACGGTTGTTATGATAGCGCATAAGATGTCCTCCATAAAAAATGCGGATCAGATAATAGTACTTTCCGATGGCAAAAACACCGCGTCGGGTACAGACGAACTGCTTATGGAAAGCTCTGGAATTTACCGCCGATTGTGGGAGGAGTATATAAAGGGAAGCAACTGGACAATCGAAGGGAGCGTGAACAGGTGATGAAGGAAAAGCTAATGACATTATTATCGGAAATAGATAAAAAGAGCCTGAAAAAAATACTCATATGGGGCTTTTTATCCGCTGTTGCAAAGGCATTGCCCTATATGTTTATCATCATGTCAGCGGCGGAATTGATAAAGCCGCTGGCAGGCGGGACAATAAACAAAAAAATGTTGATTATCTACTGTATAATGATGATAGCGTCTTATATTATCATGTATATTTTCAGTATGAAGTCATGGATAACCATTTCCTACGACGCAGCCTCTATAGTGAAAAACGGCAGAAATAGCACGTTGAGTTCCTTTAACAGTTTTCCGGTGGGAAAAATACTGGAAAAGGACACAAATGAGATAACAGGCTATGTGGTGGACGATCACGAGAACTTTCTGCTGGTAATCTCGGATATTCTCGATCCGATACTCCATTCCATTGTAATGCCTGTGCTGGGATTTATTGCAATGCTGTTTATTTCATGGCAGCTTGACCTTATAGCCTTGGCAGTGGCCGTACTTTCCTTTGCGATCTACTTTGCCATGCAGAAAAAAAGCGCTAAAGCAGGTGAAGAACTCAACGAGATAAACGATAAAGTAAATGCAGGCGTGTTGGAATATGTGAAAAATATCCATCTGCTGAAGGGCTTTAACATGACGGGCGACAGCTTTGTAAGATTTTCCGAAAACTTAAAACAGCTTAAAAATAGATCAATCGAAAAGCAAACAGCAGTGGGAACGCTTATAGGCTCATGCTCAATGATACTCACTCTTGGTATCCCCATCACAGCGGTCGCGGGACTGCTTCTATGGTATGCAGGTTCTATCAGTATTACCGCTTATATAGTATTTCTAATAGCGCTGCCCAAGATATATACTCCTTTGACTACCGAATTTGCCCTTATGGATCAGTTAAGGTACTTGTTCGATTCCATAGATCATCTCTACGATCTCAGCCGTTCGGAAAAACTCTCGGAGGGCAGCAAGACATTACCTGTAAAAAAATACGACGTGGAGTTTAAAAACGTTACATTTGCCTACGACGACAAAAACTACGTGCTGCAAAACATGAGCTTCAAGGCAGAAATGAATAAAATGACAGCGCTTGTAGGACATTCAGGATGCGGAAAATCTACTGTTTTACAGCTTATTTCACGTTTTTATGACAATCAGTCGGGAAGTATCAGTATCGGCGGAGTGGATTCAAAAAAGCTCCCTTACAGTCAGCTCCTTGACATGATAAGTATTGTTTTTCAGGAAAGCTATCTTTTTAATGATACCATTAAAAATAACATGAAGCTTGCAAAATCAAATGCCACCGACGAAGAAATAATAGCAGCGGCTAAAAAGGCAGGCTGTCATGAGTGGATAACAAGTCTTGAAAAGAAATATGATACAGTTATAGGTGAAAGTGGAAGTAGTGTATCAGGTGGTGAAAGACAGCGTATTGCAGTTGCAAGAGCTATTTTGAAGGACGCGCCTATTATACTACTTGATGAAGCTACAGCAAGTCTTGATATAGAAAATGAGAGTCTTGTTCAGCAGTCGATAAACGAACTTGTCAAAGGAAAGACCATAATCATAGTTGCTCATCATCTTAACACTATAAAAAATGCGGACAAGATAGTTGTTATAGATGATAAAAAAGTTGTTGAGGAAGGAACTCATACTCAGCTTATGGAGAAAAAAGGTCTCTACAATGAATTATGGAAAAAACAGTTTAATGCTGTTGAACATTCCTGAACAACCGTTTAATGCAATACCGCGCACAATAGTTATGCGGTATTGCATTAAATTTTATGGGAGATAAATGTATGTTCGATACAATCAATGTTTACTTACTCGAAACTACCGAAAATTTAAAATGGAACCACATATGCGGTATGCAGAAATATGTTTCAATTCAAAGACAGAAACGTATAAACAAGTACAGGTTTGAACGCGACAGGATTTCTTCTCTCGTAACCGCTTTGATGACGCGCATGATAATAAGTAAAAATACAGGCTTGGCTGAATATAGTCTGAACTTTCAAACCAATAAGTTTGGTAAGCCATACCTTACCAATTTAACGGGTTATGAATTCTCAATATCACACACATATAGAAAATCTGTTTTTACTGATTATAACAGTTCTATAGGAATTGACATTGAAACATATTCTAACAGTATAAAAGAATATGAAAATATTTATAGAAATAACTTTACCGCAAATGAAATTATGCATATAAATTCATCTGTGAATCCTTTTAAGGAGTTTGTGAAAATCTGGACATCCAAGGAAGCGTATGTAAAAATGATTGGAACGGGACTTTCAACACCGCTTTTATCATTTGATGTTATGAACAAAACAAACAAATTTAAAATACTCACCACTGAATATAAATATACTGCCATATCAGTATGCTGTAATTGTAACTGTAAAAATATTACCATTATTCCTGTTACTTTAGAAGAACTGGTAACATTCTATAATCAGATGAGTGCACAAAATTTAAGATTTGTTCACCAATGAATAGTTTCATTGTTGATTATTTAAGATATTTGTGTTATACTTAATTAATCCTGATTTTTTTAAAGCGGCTAAAAGCTATTATCTCCGATTTGTAAATTATCAGCAGACGATATGGATAAGCTTTCAAGCTTATTAGAAACTTGGAATGTTAATAATATTTTAACTGTAATTTTTAGATTAAAAGAACAATTATCCGAACATTATGATCCTATCAATGATAAAAGCTAAGTAGAAAAAGTATTAAAAACAGATACGCAGATAAAAATTAAAGGTACGAATAAATAATGCGCTAACGTTACGCCGCATCAGGTGCAAGTCAGGAAACTCGGTGCAGGTTCAACTCCTGTTATCCTCACAACAGCGCTCAGAAAATTTCATTTTTTACGGACTTTTTTATTTTTACGGAGGTAATTATGAGACATAAGATTTTATTAACGGTATCAACGGCAATATGTATGACAACTATGTTTACAGCCTGCAATACTAATGAAATCCCAAAAAATCTATTAGAGGAATCCGTAAGTCTCTCAGATGATAATTCTGAAAAAAAAACAAAGAAGCTCACTGCAATTAACTCCGTTCCTGATGTTCCAATTGTAAGCTCTGCTAAGGTCAAGTCATATAAGCACCCCAATAAAGCTTTTTCGTTAAAAGACTTAAACACATCATTATTTTTAAAAAACGGCTGGGAAATTGCGGAGGGCGGAACTGCGACAGATAATCAGACTGATGAAATTACGTCGTTTCCGGCGGTTATTCAATATCTTGATACGAAAAATACAATCACTGTGACAGTCGCAGACGAGTGTGCAGAAAAAGATAGCTTCCTTGCAAAAACAGAGGATTCCTATATTTCCACCTATGGCAATTCTTATGACAGCATTGAAATCATTGAATTTGAGCGCATTTCTATTGATAAATTTGATTCAATAGAAATCGTCGCAGATGTTAAAATTAAGAGCGACAGCTTTAAAATGGTTCATATTATTACAAATGATGTTGACGGTAAAACTTATTCATGGACGCTTTTGGATAACGACGAAGCATTCCCTGACTTTAATCTTGCTGACGCACTAAGCTATCCTATAATAATAGAATTTCCAGAATTTAAAGATCTGGACAGCTATTATAAAGTTAATACTGATTATTGAGCGTAGGCTTATACATATAAATATAGAAAAAGGAGCTATTTTAAATGGCCAATCCATACCTTCCCTCCTGGGAATACATACCTGACGGAGAGCCAAGAGTATTCGGCGATCGCATATATATTTACGGCTCTCATGATACCGCCGGTTCCGATTCCTTCTGCGATTACAAATTAAAAATATGGTCGGCTCCCGTCAGTAATCCGAACCGCTGGACATGCCACGGCGACTGCTTCCATACACGCGCTGACCGCGATCACAGCTCAGACACTGAGAACTGGACAGACAACAAGCTTTTTGCTCCGGACGTCATTGAATATAAGGGCAAGTATTATCTTTTTGCATATATAATAGGCGCTAAGGGGTGTGTGGCTGTAAGCGAACGCCCTGAAGGTCCCTTTGAGCTAATAGCTCCATATGATTACATAAACCGGAATAACTGCTTCGGCGACGGATGGTTTATAGATCCGGGGGTTTTTGCCGACGACGACGGACAGATATATATTTACTGCGGATTTGAAAGTTCATTTGCCGCAAAAATCAATCCTCAGAAAATGAACGAAATAATAGACGGAAGCTATGTAAAGGATATTATACCTACCGAGCCGCCGTTTGAGTTTTTTGAAGCCTGCTCTGTGAGAAAAATTAAAAACACATACTATCTTATATATTCTCCAAAAACAGGCAGCAAGCTGGTTTACGCTACTTCGGATAATCCTCTCGGTCCGTTTGAATTCAGGGGTACGATAATAGATAACGGTATTGACTATCCCGGCAGCAATAATCACGGCTCTTTGTGCTGTATAAACGAGCAATGGTATATATTTTATCACAGAGGAACAAATAATACTATTATGTCAAGACAAGCGTGTGCCGAAAGAATCGAAATATTGGCCGACGGCTCTATACCGAAGGTAGAAATGACGTCTCTCGGCTTTGAGGATTCTCTTTCTCCTTATAAAATCACTCCGGCAGACGCAGCGTGCGTTTTGAAGGGGGGCTGTTACTTAACTGAAAAAAATGTATTTTCCAGATATATAACCGATATTACAAAGGGTTGTGTGATGGGATTCAAATATTTTGATTTCGGTGACGATTATTCAAGCAAAACTATGGAAGTTTGCTTTAATGTAAAGGGGCAGGGATGCAGAGGACTTATAAGAATCGTTTCGGATAACTATGAAAACGGAGAAGAATTAGGCGTTTGTGAAATCGGTCTGGACGACGGCATTTACAAAGCATGTATAAAAGCGATTACAGGCAGACATGCGATATATTTTATTGCGGACGACAACTATACAGACTGGACTGCTGAAATGTTTAAGGGTAAAAGGCTTTTTGAACTTAAAGAATTTGTATTTATGAAATGAGGTAAGAAATGAAATTATTAAAAGCGTTTACAGTAATAACCTCCGCCGTAATTCTTTTCACCGCTTTGTCAGGCTGCGGAAGCGACAAGGAGGATAAAAAAGAAAAGGTACGTGATTTGACTACCGCTGAGATCGTCACTGAAATGGGACTTGGTATAAACCTTGGCAATACCCTTGAATCATGCGGAGACTGGATAGACGACAGCAGCATAACAAATTACGAAACGGCATGGGGCTCCCCTGTTATAACCGAGGAAATGATCGCAGGCTATTCAAAAGCGGGCTTTAAATCAGTCAGAATACCAGTGGCGTGGTCTAATATGATATCGGACGATTATACCGTTAATCTGGATCTTATGAAACGCGTTACACAGATAACTGATTACGTTATAGACAACAATATGTACGCCGTTGTCAACATACACTGGGACGGCGGATGGTTTGAAAAGTTTTCTACGGAATATGACGAATGTCTAAAAAAATATACTGCAATCTGGTCACAGATTTCCGAAAATTTCAAGGATTACGGAGATAAGCTGATATTTGAATCGCTAAACGAAGAAGGATACTATGAGGATATATGGAACAGATACAGCGGCTCAGACGAAGGCAAGGCGGAAGCATACGGAATCCTCAACAGCATAAATCAGGAATTTGTTAATCTTGTCCGAAATTCCGGCGGTAACAATGAAAAACGTCATTTGCTGATAGCCGGTTATGCAACTGATATAACTCTTACCTGCGATCCCCTTTTCAAAATGCCGGACGATAAAGAGTCAAGCTGCGCCGTATCAGTTCATTATTACACACCGGCAAATTTCTGCATTCTTGAAGAGGATGCAGATTGGGGTAAAGCAAGGTCAGACTGGGGCTCAGAAATTGATTTAAAAGAGCTTGAAAAAAATATGGAGCTTATGAAAACAACCTTTGTAGATAATGGCATACCAGTAATCATTGGTGAATACGGGTGTGCAACTAAAAATAAGAATCCGGAATCCGTAAGACTATTTCTGACAACCGTCTGCAAAGAGGCTTATAAAAGAAATATGTGTCCTATGCTATGGGATATAACCGATGTATTTTATAATCGTACAACATGCGAAATGATAGATTCTCAGCTTGCACAATCGTTTTTAGATATAGCGGAAAGCCAACGTAATTAAAAAAAGGAACGCTTTTGAGCGTTCCTTTTTATTTATTATTATTTTCCGTAATAAGCGAGCATATAAAGACGCTTTAATTCGTCAATCCTCGGCAGACGAGGATTAGCTGTAGTACACTGGTCGTCAAAAGCCTTGTAAGCGAGATCGTCCAATGCGCCCTCATAGGTCTTAGGATCTATATAAGATCTCTTATCATTTTCGCCTGCTTCCTTGATAGTCAAAGGAATATTTACTTCCTTCATTAGATTTCTTACAGCGTCTGCAAGAGCCTTTACCCCTTCCTGAGCCGTTGCGTTCTGCGGAATTAATCCGAGCATCTTGGCGATTTCAGCATAACGCTCAGGTGCGATATAATGATCGTATTTCGGCCATGCTGCAAATTTTGTAGGAGTAGGTTCTCCGTTATATTCGATAACATGCGGCAGCAGATATGCGTTAGCAAGACCGTGAGGAATGTGGAACTCTCCTCCAAGCTTGTGCGCTAACGAATGATTTACGCCGAGGAATGCATTTGTAAACGCCATACCGGCTATACAGGACGCATTGTGCATTTTTTCTCTTGAAAGCTCGTCGGCATTCTTATATGAGCTTGGAAGATACTCAAACACCAGCTTGATGGCATGAAGCGCAAGAGCGTCGGTATAATCGTTAGCAAGAACTGAAACATAAGCTTCAATCGCATGAGTAAGAACGTCAAGACCGGTAAATGCAGTAGATGACTTAGGAACTGTATAAACGAATTCAGGATCTATAATTGCTACGTCAGGAGTCAGCTCATAATCGGCAAGAGGATATTTCATATTCTTGCTCTTGTCAGAAATAACCGCAAACGAAGTAACTTCAGAGCCGGTACCGGAAGTTGTAGGAATAGAAACCATTTTAGCCTTTTTACCCATCTTAGGGAACTTATAAACTCTTTTACGGATATCCATAAATTTCTGAGCCATACCGATAAAGTCGGCGTCAGGATTTTCATAGAAGAGCCACATAGCCTTAGCTGCGTCCATTGCTGAACCGCCGCCAAGAGCAACGATTACATCAGGCTGGAAAGAATTCATAACCGCTACGCCTTTACGGACTGTTGTAAGGTCAGGATCAGGCTCTACCTCGCTGAATATCTCAATAGAAGGCTTGTTAGCATTTTTATTTAGCTGATATAATACCCTTTCAACATAGCCGAACTGTACCATACCCGGATCGGCTACGATCATAACTCTGTTCATATCAGGCATCTTTGCAAGATACTGAACCGAACCCGGTTCAAAATAAATCTTTTCAGGAACCTTAAACCACTGCATATTCAATCTCCTCTTAGCCACTTTCTTTCTGTTGATAAGGTTTTTAGCCGTAACGTTTTCAGAAACGGAATTCTTACCATAGGAACCGCAGCCAAGAGTAAGCGAAGGCGCCATTGAGTTATATACGTCGCCGATAGCTCCGAAAGAAGCTGGAGAATTTACTACGACACGGCTTGCCTTCATTGTTTCGCCGTATTTTTCAATAAGCTCGTCGTTAGTCGAGTGAATTACTGCGGTATGACCGGCGCCGTGCTTGAGCATTTCCTCACACATTTCAAACGCATGCTCTGTGCTGTCTGATTTTACAACAGCCAGAACCGGCGAAAGCTTTTCAAGCGCAAGCGGATACTGATCAGCGTTGGTTCCGCCTATTTCTACGCAGAGCACCTTTGTTTCCTTAGGAATCGAAATGCCTGCCTTTTCAGCAATCTGCCACGGATACTGACCTACTACCCAAGGCTGAACGGCCATTTTTTCAACGTTTATTACTACGTCCTGAATCTTCTGAATGTCCTCAGGCTTAGCGAAATAGCAGCCCTGCTCCTTCATAAAGGCAACGGCCTCATCATAAACCTCAGTATCAATTATAGCAGCCTGCTCAGACGCGCAGATCATACCGTTATCAAATGATTTTGAAAGAATAAGATCGTTAAGGGCCTGTTTAAGCTTAGCGGTTTTTTCAATATAGCATGGAGTATTTCCGGGGCCAACTCCAAGAGCCGGCTTACCTGCCGAATAAGCAGCCTTAACCATTCCCGGACCGCCTGTTGCAAGAATTGTAGCAACGTCAGGATGATTCATAAGAAATCCGGTCGCTTCAATTGAAGGAACCTCGATCCACTGAACACAGTTTTCAGGAGCGCCTGCGGCAACGGCAGCGTCTCTTACTATTTCAGCGGCTCTTACAGAACATTTCTGAGCGTTCGGATGGAATCCGAAAATAATAGGGTTTCTTGTTTTCGCGCATATAATAGATTTAAACATCGTAGTTGACGTAGGATTTGTTACAGGAGTAACGCCGGCAACAATACCGACAGGCTCGCCGATTTCAAGATAACCTTCGTTTTCATTATCTTCGATTACGCCGACCGTCTTCTCGTATTTAATAGAATGCCAGATATATTCAGTAGAAAAAATATTTTTAGTTACTTTATCTTCAAAGATACCTCTTCCTGTTTCCTCTACAGCCATCTTAGCAAGCTCCATCTGAGCAGAAAGACCAGCAAGAGCCATAGCCTTGGTGATTTTGTCAATTTGCTCCTGATCGAGCTTCATGTATTCGTCAAGCGCAGCCTTAGCCTTAGCAACAAGCTCATCCACCATTGCCTTCGGATCAACCTGAGGCTGCTCGGCGGTCTTATTTGCATCCTTTTCCTTTGCCATTTGATTATCCTCCTATAAAATAAATATGAATTGATAAATTTTCATAAACGGACTTGTTAATTTCTTAACAATGTCATTATACCACATTGTTATTTTTTTGTCAATAGGCTTATGAAATAATTTATAACGAATTATAAGCCTATTTTTCCCCGTCTTTTCTACAATATGCCGAATAGTTTTATAAAAAAACTATATCTCGTTTTTTTTATCGCAGCATTCTAAATATTCTTCAAAAATTTCGGCCGCGTCTCTAACAAGCTCAGCGCAAGGTCTCTTCTTATAATACTCTCCGTTTCGTTCAGAAGGCGTATATCCATCGGCCTCCATTCCCAAAAGCTGACGACATACTATATATTTATTACGCTCCTTAAATCTTTCCGCAAGCGTTTGAATAAGCCTATAATGCTCCTTTTTTGCATTCATGTTCTTAGGATCTGAATAACCGTATTTTATTCCGGCAGCCATAAACATTCCGCTTACAGCTCCGCAGACCTCTCTCATTCTGCCCATTCCCCCTCCGAAGGAGGAGGAAATCATTACAGCCGTTTCAAAATCAATTCCCAGATCCTCGGCAAAGGCTCCGAAAACAGACTGCGAACAATTATAACCCTTTTTAAATAGCTCAACTGCCTTTTCTGATTTTTTCATTATATATTCTCCGTTACTCCTATTTATAAGCCTTATTGATTTTTAGCTTTTCACCGCAATGAGGGCAATATTTTATAACAAAACCTTTAATGGACAAAGCTTTTCCGCAATAGGGACATCTGACAAATATTATTCCAAATATAATACCCGCTGCCGATATTGCTCCTCCTATACAAATAAACTTCATATAAAATTTGCTGAATGACTGAATAATTAGCGGCAGACCGGCTAACGCAATACCCGTCGATATTATTCCCAGTATTATCAATTTTGATAGATTCGGATTTTTCATTTACTTCACCTCTGTAATTGTAGTAAGATAAAAGCGTAAATCAAAACCAATTAGGTATTTTAAAGTGTACGGGCATACCGTTTTTCATCAGTATATTAAGTTCTCCCTGTATAAGCGGAAGAAAATAATCCAGCGCCTGCGACGTCACATTGTTACCCTGATTATTTATCCATTCCTTAGGAAAAAGCTTTTCTTTATTTGCTACTTCATTCGCGTCAACAGGGACTATTTCTGAAAAATAAGGTCTGTCGCTTATTCTTTTAAACGCCATCATTTTTCCGGTCATTCCTTCAACAGCGGCTTTAACCGCTTCCTCTCCTATTCTGACAGATTCGTCAATATCAGTTTTAGAGGCTATGTGAGAGGCGCATCTCTGCATAACGTTCAGCTCTATTGAACGTACCTTACAGCCAATCTCTTCCCTCACGATATTTTCGAGACATTTGCCGATTCCCGAAAGATATTTATGACCAAAGCTGTCATTTGCCCCCGACTGAAAACCCTCGGCCGCATATTCTCCTCCGCTCAGCTTCAGTCCCTCGGAAACGGCTATAATAACCGCTTTATGCTCTCCGAGCATTCTGTTGACGTCCTCCAGAAAACGCTCTATGCTGAAAGGAGCCTCCGGAAGATAAATCAAATGAGGAGCGTTCTCATCGTTAGCCTTTAAAACACATGCGGACGCGGCAAGCCATCCGGCGTCCCTTCCCATTATCTCAACTATCGTAACAGATTTTACACTGTAAACCGAGCTATCTCTTGTAATTTCCTGAAGAGTTGCCGCTACATACTTTGCAGCAGAACCGAAACCGGGCGTATGATCGGTACACATAAGATCATTATCTATCGTTTTGGGTATTCCAACAACCTTTATAGCTATATTATTTTTCCTGAAATATTCAGAAAGCTTTAAAACGGTATCCATAGAGTCGTTGCCGCCTATATAAAAAAACATATCTATACCATTCTTTTTAAAGGTATTTAATATCTTTTCGTATACTTTATCGTCATTCTCAGGCAGCTTGTAACGACATGAGCCTAAAACCGTAGACGGCGTCAGCTTTAATAGCTCCAGGTCCTCATTGCTTCGGATTATTGTTCTCAGATCCACAAGCTCCCCGTTTATGATTCCTTCGATTCCGTTTATGGAGCCGTAAATTTTATCTATTTCCGGATTTTTGGAGGCCTCGGTAAATATGCCTGCCAACGACGCGTTAATCGCGCAGGTCGGTCCCCCTGACTGTGCTGCTGCTATATTCATTTTTCCCCCGATCACCGCTGTAAACGGATTCCGCATTTTTTTACTGCGCGCGGCGCGCTGTATTTATATACCACTATTATTATAATATAGAATAAAAAAAATTACAAGTCTTACTCCGCCCCTCTCATTGCAGAATAAGACCTGTAATTTAAAATTGTAAGTATATTAGCATTAATATACTGCAAAAGCCTCTCCAATACGTACGGTAAACGTATCCCCTTGCAGATTTTTGCGGAAGAATCAAACATGCGCTCAAATTATGCCTGAACTATGAAATTCACTATGTAAAACAGCCTTTGACAATGCATTTTACTAATTACTGCGAAAACGCTTTAAACCAATAAAGAATCAAATCAAAAAATAAACCGCTTTACCGATATAATGCTTATTTATACTAAACCTTGTTTCCATCAAGCTGCCTCAATTTCAACGTTTTTATTATAATATATAAATCATGAAAAATCAACAGATTATATTGCGCCTTTTTTGAACTTTATTGACATATACGGTTACTGTTAAATAATAATATCAAAGCATATTTATACAACATATTTAAAAAATATTGACTTTGGCGTCTAATTATAGTATAATAAGCCCAATAAATTAATAAAGAAATGAGGTAAAATATGAATAAAAAGATAATAAGATTACGAAGTACTCCGACAAAGCATACAAAAAATAATCTTCTATATATGCAGGAAGTCGGTATTCTCCCCTCCGAATCAGCCGGTTATACAAAAAGAAAGCAAATTGATTCATATCTCATAATATTGGTAGATAAAGGAAAAGGATTTATAGAAATCAATAATACGGAATATATTCTGAGCAAAGGACAGTGCGCTTTTATTGACTGTAAAATCGAGCATTCATACAAATGCGATAAAAATGATCCTTGGGAGGTAAAGTGGCTGCATTTTAACGGTATCAGCGCCAAATATTATTTCGATATGTTTTCAAAGGAAAGCTGCTGCGTTTTCACACCTCGCTTAATTAACGTTCTGAACGCTAAGGTTTGCGAAATAATTACGAATAACGCTCATAAAAACAACAAAACAGAAATTATAAACGCTAAGCTGATTACAGATATTCTAACTGCAATACTGACAAATGAAGTAATTCCGGAAAATGGCGAGGAATCTGTAAATCAGATGAAATCAGTAAAAGAATACATAGACAATCATTTTACAGAAAGTATTAATCTCGATAAAATATCCTCTGAATTTTACATGAATAAATATTATATCACCCGAGAATTTAAAAAGGAATACGGCGAAACAATTTTTCAGCATATTATCCGCCGCAGAATAGATTACGCAAAGGAGCTGCTTGCAACAACGAATAAAACTATTGATGAAATATCCCATCTTTGCGGTTTTAACGACCAATGCTATTTTTCACGTCAATTCAAAAAAATAGAGGGAATCAGTTCTCTGAATTACAGAAAAAACAATAAGAATAATATATAAAAAACCGACTGAATAATTCAGCCGGTTTAAAATTTATCAAAAATTTTTAGGTTTAATCATAAAGTATGACTGCGGATGCTTACATACCGGACATACCTCCGGAGCTTTACTTCCTATATGCACATGACCGCAATTTCTGCATTCCCATATCATATCCCCGTCGCGCGAAAATACCAGACCGTCCTTGACGTTTTCCAGCAGCTTACGATAGCGTTCCTCATGCTCCTTCTCTATTTTACCGACTTCCTCAAAAAGATAAGCTATATCCTCAAAGCCTTCTTCTCTGGCATCCTTGGCAAACTTTGCGTACATGTCGGTCCACTCATAATTTTCGCCCTCCGCTGCTGCGGCAAGGTTTTCCTCGGTATCTGAAATACCTCCGTTCAAAAGCTTAAACCATATCTTTGCGTGTTCCTTTTCATTTTCGGCAGTCTCAGTAAAAATAGCTGCAATTTGTTCATAGCCGTCTTTTTTCGCCTTTGATGCAAAGTATGTATATTTGTTTCTCGCCATTGACTCTCCGGCAAAGGCCGCCTCAAGGTTAGCATAGGTTTTTGTACCCTTTAGTTTATTATCTTCCATTTAAACCGCCTCCGTAAAATAATTATTATTGCCATATTATTATAACACATAAAGGAATATTTTGTCAATACTCCACAAAAACAAGAAACATTTTAATTCATAAATCCGTTTATCATATTAACTCCAATAATTTCTAAGAATTATTCAAAGTTTAAAATAGCGTTTTTGCAATATCTATTGCGTCGTAAAGATCAACTGTTCCGTTTTTATTGTAATCTCCGGCTATTAGCTGTTCTTCATTGAAATAGCTGCTGTCCATTAGATATTTTGCTATACCTATCGCGTCATACAGATCAACAACCCCGTCAAAATTAACGTCTCCCGGAGTTATATCGGAAAGTGGAAATGATAAAACTGCCGACGTAGTAATAAAATTGTTTTCGTCTTTAATCGGCTCTCCGTCAGCCGAAAAGACAGGCGTCTCAAGCTCATCGTTCCTTTCAACAGCAAATGAATAAACATATCCGGCTATTTCCTCGTCGGTTATAAAATCCGTATCTCTTATACTGAATTCATAATTATAAACAAGCAATTCTTCAGTTCCCTTATATTCCGGCACGCCCACAGTCATAATGTAGGAAACGTCGTCCTTGCCCTCAAGGGTGAACAAATAGATATTTTCCGCGGAATCTCCGGAAATAATCGTATCATAATATTTATAATTTCCTTCTTCTGTTATCTGCTCTATCGTTATATAAACATTTCTATCCAGCTCAGTTGTAACAAATACGGCGCCGCATTTGTTACCGTGAATAGGATAATCCGGTTCTACGGCAACAGTTTCCGCTGAAATTCCTGCGGCGGTATAAATGACCGAACCTATGGACAAAACAGCCGCTATTAAACCTGACAATATTTTTTTCATAACGTAAACACTCCAATTATAGTTTTTTTATCAGTAATACTTCGGATACACATATTCATACCATATATAACCGCATGACTTTAGATATATATCCGATACATTTGAATATCCGCCGCATGCGTCATAATTTACCCAGACTCCGTCTGTTTTTACCTGATTCCAGTAATAATCTCCATTTCCGGCGGTTCCATAGACAATTCTTGATTCATATCCCGCCTGATGAAAAAGAATATCCTGAAGAGCGGCGAAATAATAGCTGGTTATATATCTGTTTCCCATTGCATAATTTGCAAAATACCCCCAGCCTTTTTCATTGATTTCTGACAGAGTTCTGCAATATTCTATATATTTATATGTATTGTTTTTTCTCACATAATTATATATTGAAATAGCGTTTCGCCTTATTGTATCCAGAATAGATTCAGCTCTTTTCTGGACTTCTGTAAATTCAGAGGCCTTTCCGTTTTCATCGATGTTATATCCGTCGCGTATGGTATTCACTGCCATACAGCCGTTATCGCTGAAATAATATCTTTGCCCTTCAATAATCTGCCAGCCTGTTTTTACTTCGCCTTCTGCTCCGAAATAGTATTTTTCATTTCCGATAGTTTTCCAGCCTACAGACATTACGCCTCTCTCGTCAAAATAATATTTTATTCCTTCAATTGTCTGCCAGCCCATAACCGCTTGACCGTTTTTCCCGAAATAATATTTTTTTCCATCACATTCCTGCCATTCGTAGCTCATTCTGCCGTCAGCGTCAAAATAATAAATATTTCCGTCAATTGTCTGTATTCCCGTTTGCATTACTCCGGTTTTGTCAAAGTAGTATTTTTCCGAATCAATTGTCATAATTCCGGTAGACATTTTTCCGTCCCTGCCAAAGTAATAACTTTTATCGTCTATCTTCTGCCATTTAAACTGCATAACGCCTTCGTTGTTAAAATAATATCTGCTGCCGTCTATTGTTATAAAACCGGTCTGCATAATACCGCTGCTGTCAAAATAATACTTTGAAGCTCCTATTACCGCCAACCCGACAGTCATTTTGCCTTCCTGACCGAAATAATACGTATTATCCTCGATTTTTTGCCACAGCTTCAGCATTTTTCCGTCGGCTCCAAAGCAATATGTAGAATCTCCTATAATATTAAATCCTGTTTTCATAAGGTAATCGCTGCCGAAATAGTAAGTAAAACCGTCTTCTTCAGCAAAACCTTCGGCAAGGGAGCCGTCAGAATAATAATACCTTGTTCCGTCGTCAAATTCCTGCAATCCGGTTTCAAGACAACCATTTTCTGAAAAGCGGTATTTCAAGCCGTCAATTTCATATTCACCCGTATATTTTCCCTTTTCAGAATCGGTATAATAAACATAACCGTTATAATATACCCAGCCGTAAACCGGCAAAGCCGTATCGTAATCATAAAATACTCTTTTGCCGTCGACTGTCTGCCAGCCGCTCTGAAGCTTTCCCTTCGGGGAAAATATATATTTTATGCCGTCTACAATGCAATCGCCTACAAATACCTCCCCGTCTTCCCCGCTGTAGTATTTATTTCCGTCATATTCGAACCAACCCGTCAGAAGCTCTCCGTTTTCGTTGAATACAAAGGTCTTTCCGTCTATTTGATTTATACCCGTAAGCTTTCCTTTTTCTGAATCAGCGTAAAAACGCTGATTCATATAATCAATCCACCCTGTTTTATTTTCGCCTGTATTCAGGTCGAAATACCTTCTTATACCGTCAACGGTAAACCAGCCCTTTTTCATTGCTCCATTGGACGCAAAATAATATATGCTTCCGCTTATTTCATGTATCCCCGTATATTTTTGTCCATCTTGTCCGTAATAATAGGCTTTTCCGTCGTTGTCATATACCCAGCTTAAATTATCGGATATTGCCGCGGTATTTTCAGAAACGTCTTCATATATTTCAGTCTCGCCAGACGCAGCGGCTACGAACGTTGAGAAAGAAGCTCCGGAAATTATCAGTCCGGCCGCAAAGGCGGATGTATATTTTAATAGCTTTATCACTCCTTTTATCCCTCCCTTTTACTTGAAAGCAATGTATGTATCAAGGCTGAAAGGACGGCCTTGCGTATCCAAAAATTCTTATATCTGTAAGCTTATATGATCTTCGGCGGCATTGATCGCTGCTGTTTCCCTCGATTGTATAAACATATCCGTTTTCACAATAATCTACAATTCCGATGTGATCGGCGATTCCGTCGGGTTCCCAGTCGAAGAAAATATAATCTCCGGAAATCGGTGTATAACTCTCCTTATTTTTCCATTGTCCGTGCTGCTTAAACCACGTAATGCCTACGGAGCAGGAAATAAATTCCGGGACGCTTCCGTCCTGTGTATATCCGCATTGATTTGCACACCATGATACAAAGCAGGCGCACCATTCTATACGAAAATCAAATCCCCACCATGTCCAATAAGGTTTTCCGCCCACATTGCCAAGCTGCGTAAGGGCCTTTGCCACAATATCCTGATTACCGCCGGTTACCATAGAGCCGTCCGAATAAAAGCAGTAATTCACATTGTCTATATTGTGCCTGTAAGTATATGCCGCTCCGTCCGTACCAAAATAGTATTTTTTCGATCTTACCGTTTGCCAGCCTGTTTTCATAACGCCGTCGCTTCCGAAATAATACCGTTTATCATTAATTGTACGTAAATCGGTAGCCATTTCGCCCTTTTCATTAAAATAATATTTTTTGCCGTCAAGGGTCTGCCAGCCTACTCTTGCTACTCCGTTGTCTCCGAAATAATATTTTTTATTATTAATCGTTTTCCAGCCTGTCGACATAATACCCTTGCCGTTAAAATAGTAAATCTTCCCGTCAATACTGACAAAGCCCGTCCTCATTTTTCCGTTATGTCCGAAATAATATCTTTCGCCGTTGACAGTCTGCCAAAAATAAAGCATTTTTCCGTTTTCCGGACTGAAATAATATATTTCTCCGTCTTCAGCCCTAAAGCCGGTTTTCATTGTTCCGTCACTATCAAAAAAATAATAGTCTGATCCGACTCGAACTATACCTGTTTGCATAACACCGTCTTCAGAAAAATAATATTTATTCCCTTCAATCTCCTGCAAGCCGGTTTTCATTATTCCGTCAGCGCCGAAAAAGTAAGCGTTACCGTCGTATTTTATAAAGCCTGTCTGCATAAGGCAGCTTTGTTCATCAAAATAATATACGTTTCCGTTATCATTTACAAAACCCTTGGCTATACTACCGTCTTTATAATAATATCTCGTACCGTCTTCAAATTTCTGTAATCCCACGGCAAGAAATCCCTTATCTGAAAAGCGGTATTTTATACCGTCTATATCATGTTCTCCGGTATATTTTCCGTGCTCGGCGTCTGCAAAGTAAACAAGCCCGTTATAATTTATCCAGCCATACAAAATCTCTGCCGAATCGTAATCATAGAATATTCTTAATCCATTTATTGTCTGCCAACCGCTCTGATACCTTCCTGACGGTGAAAAAATATATTTTACTCCGTCTATTTCGGTTTCGCCCTTGCGGACTGCTCCGTCTTCCCCGCCGTAATATTTGCAGTTTCCGTATTCAAACCATCCCCTGTAAAGAGCCCCGCTTTCATTGAATATGTATGTTTCACCATTAATTTCCTGAATGCCTGTAAGCTTTCCCTTTACCGGATCGTCATAGTAGACGGAGTCCATATATTCTACCCATCCGGTATTTCTTATACCGGTTTCAGTATCAAAATACATTCTTACGCCGTCTACCGTTATCCAGCCTGTTTTCATTGTGCCGTTGGGCGCAAAATAATAGTAATTACCGTCAATTTCGATAAAACCCGTCTGCATGACATTGCTTTCATCATAATAACAGATTCTTTCATCGTCAAGATAAGACCACCCGAACAAGATCCCCGCGTCATCTTCTGTCTCAGCATCGAATGCGTCTGACGACGTTGTTGAGTCAGTAATATCAGCATTCTCTATAACGGAATCTATATCCTCAGCTTTGGTATGATCTGTAACAGCTTCCTCCGCCGTATACTCAGGCTCAGACGGCATAACAATCTGAACGTCGCCGTCATCCGCAGAAGCTGCGAAAACCGCCGAACACCCGACGACCAAAGCGGCTGCCATAGCCGGAAAATATTTGTAAAGCCTCATAAATACTCGCAATTCCTCCGTAAAATATGATATATTTTCATTTTAGCATATTTTATAATAAATTACAAGATAAATTAAACAGTCGTTTTATAGTCAATTTATAATAAAAAACGGAACCGATTGTTTCAGTTCCGTTTTCCCGCTTTAAATATAATAATCATTACCGACGGTGTTCTTTTCAATTATATCCTGCAGGGTAATGCTGTCAAGATAATCCGTAACAGCTTTATAAAGACCACGCCATACAAAAAGCGTCATACATTCCCCTGCACGTTCACAATCCACAGGATCGTATTCCAGACACGCCACAGGCGCAAGACTCCCCTCTGTTACACGCAGTATTTCACCTACCGTATATTTATCGGCGGATCTTAGCAGGCGATAACCTCCCTGATTGCCTCGGCTTGTTTTAAGCATACCTGATTTGTTCATAAGGGAAACTATCTGTTCGAGATATTTTTTTGAAATTTCCTGCCGTTTGGCTATATCCTTGAGCGCTACAAAATCGTCTCCCTGATTTACTGCCAAATCAATCATCATTCTCAGCGCATAGCGTCCCTTTGTTGAAATTCTCATTAACGCACCACCTCCGCCTTTTATTAAATTTAATCAGGATACCCAAACAGGATATCCTGATATTTTTTATTTAAAATACCTTACGCCGTTTTCAAATATTTTCTGATCCTTATTTCCGGAAACGTTCTTGCATACATTTACGCCTGTACGCTCGCTGTGACCCATTTTTCCGAAAATACGTCCGTCAGGAGAGGTTATTCCCTCTATTGCCTCCATTGATGTATTCGGGTTATACCTAATATCCATCGAAGGTCTGCCGTCAGAATCAACATACTGAGTTGCAATCTGTCCGTTATTGGCAAGCTTTACAATCAGCGACTGAGGAGCGACAAAGCGTCCCTCGCCGTGTGAAATCGGAATCGTATGAATATCTCCTACACGGCTGTCGGCAAGCCATGGTGATTTATTTGAAGCTATCCTTGTGTTTACCATCATAGATTGATGCCTTGCGATTGTATTAAAGGTCAAAGTAGGAGAATCCTGAGTCATATCGGTAATTTCGCCGTATGGAACAAGTCCCAGCTTGATAAGCGCCTGAAATCCGTTGCATATGCCGAGCATAAGACCGTCGCGCTTTTTGAGCAGCTCATGAACAGCGTCCTTTACCTTAGGATTTCTGAAAAATGCCGTGATAAACTTTCCGCTTCCCTCAGGCTCGTCTCCGCCGCTGAAGCCTCCCGGGATCATAATTATCTGCGATTGCTTAATAATCCTTGCAGCCTCCTCGACGGATTCCTCAATAGCGGCTGCGCTCAGGTTTTTCACCACCATAATTTCAGGATCGCCGCCGGCTTTCTCAAACGCTCTTGCCGTATCGTATTCACAGTTTGTTCCCGGAAAAACAGGAATGAATATCTTAGGCCTTGCAGTCTTGATTGTAGGGAATACTCTCTTCTTTGCGTCGTACTCATAGGATTCAACCGCTGAGAGAACAGTTTTTATTCTGCAAGGGAACACAGGCTCAAGCTTGCTTTCCCATGTTTTCTGAAGTGAATCAAGTGAAAGAGTATAATCCTTGGTAAAAATATTGTATTCCTCAGTAGTTTTACCGATAACCGTTTCTCCGTCCTTTTCAGCGCCGTCAAGCTCTATTATGAACGATCCGTAATGCGGCATGAACAGCTCGTTTTCGGTAAGCTTTCTCTGAAATTCAAAGCCTATTCTGTTGCCGAAGCACATCTTGGCAATACCCTCGGCAATACCGCCGCCTGAAACTGTCCAGACAGCCTTAGCGCATCCGGTTTCAATCATTTCCTCAACCTGCTTAAAGCATTCCTTAACGCTTTCAAATACAGGTAATCCGTTTTCATCGTAATCGGGCTTTATAGCTATTACAGTATCATTGATGTCCTTAAATTCCGGGGAAACGACCTTTCTGCTTGAAGCGGTCGAAACGGCGAATGAAACCAGTGTAGGAGGAACGTCGATATTCTCAAACGTACCGGACATAGAATCCTTGCCTCCGATAGCGCCGCAGCCCATTTCAAGCTGAGCCTTGAACGCTCCGAGAAGAGCCGCCATAGGCTTGCCCCATCTTTCGGGAATACCCTGAGTTCTTTCAAAATACTCCTGAAATGTAAGCCAGCAATGATCTGACTTTCCGCCCGCTGCTACTATTTTAGCGATTGATTCAATAACGGCTAGTACCGCTCCGTGATAAGGACTTTTTTCGCTTATAAACGGGTTATAGCCCCAGCCCATTAATGAACAGGTATCAGTCTGGCCGTGAAGAACCGGAATTTTTGCAGCCATAGCTTGTGCAGGAGTAAGCTGATATTTTCCGCCGAAAGGCATCAGGACTGTCGAAGCGCCGATTGTCGAGTCAAACTTTTCAACAAGTCCCTTCTGCGAGCATACGTTAAGATTAGCCATAAGGGCGTCCCAGCCCTCCGGATTGTCAGTATACGCGCATAGGGATTTTGTGTCGGGTTTTTCAATCGTAATATCCGTATATTTAGCTGCGCCGTTTGAATTGAGAAATTCTCTTGAAAGATCAACGATTGTAACGCCGTTCCAATTCATTTTCAATCTTGGCTCGTCCACAACGTTTGCAACAATTGTCGCTTCAAGGTTTTCCTTGGCAGCCTCTTCAAGGAATTTTTCAGCGTCCTCCGAAGCAATTACAACAGCCATTCTTTCCTGTGATTCGGATATTGCAATTTCCGTTCCGTCAAGTCCCTCATATTTCTTAGGAACTGCGTTAAGGTCGATTATTAAACCGTCGGTCAGCTCACCGATTGCAACTGAAACGCCGCCCGCGCCGAAATCATTACAGCGCTTTATCATTCTTGTAACCTCCGGTTTTCTAAAAAGCCTCTGCAGCTTTCTTTCCTCCGGAGGATTGCCCTTCTGCACCTCTGCGCCGCAATGTTCAAGGGATTCAAGCGTATGCGACTTTGAGGAGCCTGTGGCGCCTCCGCAGCCGTCGCGTCCCGTTTTACCGCCGAGGAGTACGACAATATCTCCCGCGGCAGGAGCTTCACGTCTGATATTTTCAGCCGGAGCCGCGCCGACAACCGCGCCTATTTCCAATCTTTTTGCAACATATCCCGGATGATAGATTTCAGAAACATGACCTGTGGCAAGACCGATCTGATTTCCATAGGAACTGTATCCGTTAGCCGCGCCTACGGTAATCTTTCTCTGCGGCAACTTTCCCGAAATAGTGTCTTCCACTGGAACAAGCGGATTTGCCGCGCCTGTAACTCTCATTGCCTGATAAACATAAGAACGGCCGGACAGCGGATCTCTTATAGCTCCGCCCAGACATGTAGCGGCGCCGCCGAATGGCTCGATTTCAGTAGGGTGATTATGAGTTTCATTCTTGAACATGAGTATCCAGTCTTCTTCATTTCCGTTTATATCGACCTTTATTTTAACCGAGCAGGCGTTTATTTCCTCGCTTTCGTCCAAATCCTTGAGCTTTCCGTCCGCTTTAAGCTTTTTTGCGGCAATAGTAGCAAGATCCATAAGAGTAACCGGCTTTTCCCCGCGGCCCAATTCATTTCTGACTTCAATGTATTCGTCATAAGCTTCCCTGATATAAGGAGTGGCAATTTTGACGTTTTCTATATTTGTCGAAAACGTTGTGTGACGGCAATGATCGGACCAATAGGTGTCTATCATTCTTATTTCCGTAATGGTAGGATCGCGCTTTTCGGTATCTCTGAAATAAGATTGACAAAACTTTATATCGTCAAAATCCATAGCAAGACCGAATTCCTTAATAAAAGCGTTCAGTCCCTTATCATTCAGACGGATAAAATTTTCAAGTATCTCCACCTTTTCCGGTATCTCATAATTGGCGTCAAGAGTCCTGACAGCGTCAAGGGACGCTTCTCTGCTCTCAACCGGGTTAATAAGATAAGATTTTAACCTTTCAAATTCGGCGTCGGTTATATTGCCGTCAATAATATAAACTCTTGCGTTTCTAACGCGGCAGCGATCCTTCTGCGTAAGTATCTGTATACACTGCTCACAGCTATCCGCACGCTGATCAAACTGCCCCGGTAGATATTCAACGGCGAAAACCCTTTCATTATTTATCAGTACGGGAAATTCCTTATATGTAACGTCAACCGCCGGTTCAGAAAAAACAGTATTGACGGACATTTCAAAATCTTCCTCACTGAGATTATCCGCGTCGTAGCGGTTAAGTATCCTGACGCTGTTAAGGTTTAATCTTAAAGCGGTCTGAACGTCGTTCATGACAGATTTCGCCTCAACCGCAAATTCTGGTTTTTTCTCAACATAAATTCGGAATACAGACATTATTTGCTCCATTCTCCGCAGAAAAAATATATCTGAAAAATGCGCTTCTGCGGAAAGCGCTCAATGTTTAATCAATTCAGCTCTCCTCTGGGATCGCTAAAGATGATCTAAGTGAAATTCTTATAGCAATAATTCGTTAGGCTCTTGTAAAACGTTTAACGGATTCACTGCTTATCCGAAATAATTTCACCTATACAGAAATTATCATTACTCCTTACTATTTTAACATAAAAAATCATTCTTCGCAAACTTTTTTCGCAATTTTTTGAAGGAATTTTTATCATAGTATAATCCGGCGCATATCCCTGATGAAACTCGGGCGAGCTTTCAAGCTCAAACAGAACCTTAACGGTCTTTCCCACCTGTTTTTTCAAATACTCTCTCTGAAGCCTATCGCCTAATTTTTTCATTTGTTCAGCCCGTTTATGCTTAATATCTTTTGGAATCTGAATTTTTTCAGCGGCAGGGGTACCCTTCCGCGGAGAATACTGAAACACATGAATCCTTGAGAAGCCTATTTTTTCTATAAATTCCATTGATTCCTCAAAATCTCTGTCGGTTTCTCCGGGAAATCCCACCATTATATCGGTGGTCAGAGAACAGTCGGGAAAAATCCTTCTTATTTTTGAAGCAAGTTCAAAATATTCCTGCGTATTATAATGTCTGTTCATTGATCTAAGCGTTCTGTCGCAGCCGCTTTGCAGGGATAAATGAAACTGCGGACAAAACTGTTCAAGTGCAGACAGTCTCAGAAGATCGTCGTCTGAAATCATCTCAGGTTCAAGAGAGCCGAGCCTGACTCGCTCCACGCCTTCAATTTTACAGCACTCCTCGACCGCGTCTATCATACACAGCCCTATATCCCTTCCGTAAAAGGCAAGATTTATACCCGCAAGTACTATTTCCTTATGCCCCTCTAAAGCAAGAGCGGCTGCTTCCTCCCTGATAACCTCAACAGGCTTCGAGCGGCTTCTGCCCCTTGCATACGGAATAATACAGTAGGAGCAGAACTGATCGCATCCGTCCTGTATCTTTACAAACGCCCTTGTCCTGCCGGAAAATCCTCCGCACGACATATTTTCAAAGCCGTCGTTTTTGCCGTATTCTAATATGCTTACTATCTTATTTTTGTTTTTTATAAAATCCTCTACAAGCGACGTAATTCTGCTTCTGTCCTTTGTTCCGGTCACAATATCCGCTTCCTCAATATTTTCCGCAATATCCGGCGACGCCTGAGGCATGCAGCCTGTTAAAACTATAACGGCGTCAGGATTAAGCTTTCTGAGCCTTCTGAGAGAATACAGGCATTTGCTGTCGCCGGACGCCGTAACCGTACAGGAATTTATCACGGCCACATCAGCGGCAGCCGGATCGGCAGTTATTTCATATCCTTTTAAACGGAAATCAGACTTAATAATTTCAGTTTCATACTGATTGACCTTACAGCCGAAGCTTTCAAAATATGCTATCATCTTATGACCCTTCCATAATGACATACACATAAAATCATATGTATATATACTACAAATTTAAACACACTTAGTTGTGCAAAGATTACAAACAATCAAGTTAAATAAAAACAATATGACTGGCTGCCTATTCATTATACTAAATTTACGAAAATTATGCAATCGTATTGACTTTATTTTACTTAGGTGGTATTATGTATACAGCGGAAAGTAAAAATATAAATAACCGCTGATACGTTTGAATTTAATATAGTCTGAGGAGGTATTACTATGGTAACTTACAAAATTTCTCTGGCAACAATCAACGACGTTAAGGATTTCGTTAATATGGTAATGAAGTATGATTTCGAGGTTGACCTAGTTTCTGGCAGATATGCCGTTGACGCAAAATCTATCATGGGAATATTCAGTCTTGATCTTTCTAAGCCGATAGAACTGAACGCTCACACTGATAATCCCGGAGAATTCGAAAAGGAACTTTCTAAATATTTAATAAAATAAACAAAATACCGCCGGAATTTCCGGCGGTATTCTTTATTTCATAACCGCAAAGCCTAAAAAAGACAAATACTGCCGATAAACAGGAAATATTACTTATTTATTCCTCTATTTTACATAATAACAGTTATTTTATATAATTTGTCACCAACTTGTAATGTATTTACATTAAATATCTGTTGAAATTTCAATAGCGTTATTGTATAATTATGGTTATGAAGGGCGTTTTGTAAAAAACGCTCTTAAATTACGTAAATAATTGTTTAAATGGTGAGGTATAAATGTATTATTATTGCTGCGGTATTACTGACAAGGGAATTATGAAGCATAATGAGGACGCATTTTTAATCGGCGGTAAGGTCATGACGTCAGGAAATATTAACAACATGGTTTCCGCACCGTTTATTGTCGCCGTTTCAGACGGAGTTTCCGGAGAAAACTGCGGTGAATTAGCGTCCCGCAAATGCCTTGAGCTTTTAAGCGGTGTAAAATTCAATTCCGGAACTGATCTCAATCAGGAAATAATGAATATTCATAAACACCTTGCCGGTATCGGAACGCAGAAAACCTCCACTAAAAATATGCAGGCGACTCTATGCGCCGCAGCAATAGATGAAAAGGACATCGTACATATCATAAATGTAGGAGATTCAAGAATGTACCGTTACAGAAACGGTTCCATCAGACAGATTTCTAAGGATCAGTCTCTGGTCCAGCTTCTTTACGAGGAGGGCACGATCACAGAATCCGAAAAAAAGACGCATGTTCATAAAAATATTATATTTCCGGTTATGGGCAATGTTTCATCAGATCCTAAGCCTGATATAAAAAGTTTAAATGAAATAATGAAATACGGAGATGTTATTCTAATCTGCTCCGACGGTCTTTCGGATTATGTATCCCGCGCAGAAATGGAGGATATTCTCGCTCTGCCTGAAAATCTTACCAAAAGACTGCAAAAGCTTGTGAATCTTGCAATAGATAACGGCAGTCAGGATAATATCACAATAGTAGCCTTATGCTGTTATGATTAATGGTAAATAAGAAAATATATCCGGTAGATTAAGCTGTTATTATTCTAATACAATATAAAATTTATATAAAAAGCTGCTTTTTTAAAGCAGCTTTTTATATTACTTATTTTTATCAATTTCTTCGCTTTCCTTTTGGTTTAAAATTGAATTTCTGACTGTTAACGCTATAACTACAGTTATAACGACAAAGAAAAACAATATCCACTTTACAACCGTATTCCTCCGCTGATATATCTCAGAATATGGAACTATTCCGGCCGCTATCATGTCGTTATGCTTCTTATATTTCACTAAGACTCTTTTTCCCTCGTATTCTGAGGAAAACCAATCCTCCTCCTCAGAGAACTTTTCCGGTGCAAACTGCACGGCAGAACCGTTGAGATAGCTATCCGTATGGCTAATAAAAGTATTTGTTTCTATATCTATAACCGCTAAATGACCGTTTTTCAAAAGAGGCATCTGAGTAACGGCAGATGAAAGATCAGACATATCAATCTGCTGCTGATAATTCTCCAAGGTAAACTGAATCTGAATTATACCGTCCTCGTCAAGTCTGGAAGAGCCTGTTACAACAACGTTTCTGCCGCCTGATTCAGACAGCACAGCCTCTGAAAATACTTTGTTATCAACTGCGGGCATAAATTCCTCATATGCAGAGCTTTCCTCAACAGACATATCGGTGCTGTATCTTATAATACCGTCCTTATCCGCAACGCTGATAACGTCGGCGCCGATAGCTACCCTTAGCTCCTCAAACGATGATTCGTCGCTTATGATATTAACATTTTTAGAAAGCATCATCGAAACCACTCTGGCCTTTGATCTGTAACTATTATATATTTCTTCCGTAAGCTTTTCAGCCGCCTCAGATTTTTCGTCTATAATATTACACACCTGTTCTATCCGCTGACCAATTATATCTCTTGCAGCAGCTCTGTCTATAACTCCGGTAGAATAAAACGCAAGCATAAATATCAAAGCTGTGCAGACGCATGCCGGTATAATTACGATTCTATAATGAATTTTTTTCATTTATCCACCGCTTTCAGAGCTTAAATTATATTTTTTCTACATATTCCTTTATCCTGCCGTATGTTTCCTCGCTTAAAATATGTTCTATCTTGCAGGCGTCCGCCTCAGCCGTTTCAGCGCTGACGCCAAGAACGCTAATTAGGAATTTCTTAATATTAGTATGGCGTTCATAGATGGCCTCGGCCTGCTTTAGTCCAAGTCCTGTAAAAGTTATCTGTCCGTTCGTATCAACGTTTATATAATTATTAGCTTTAAGCAAACCTACAGCTCTGCTGATACTCGCTTTTGAATAATTCAGCTCATTTACTATATCTATGGATCTGACGCTTCCGTTTCGACGCATCAGCAAAAGAATGGTTTCCAGATAATCCTCTCTCGATTCTGTCTGATTCATAATTCCTCCCATATCCAAGCTTTATATTATTATTTTTATTTTACCATATTTATATTCTTATTTCAACGGATTTCCGAAAAATTCATACAATTTTCTTTTTTCATATTTACCGCTTGGAATATTATCAATCATGTCCGAATATAAATGTACAAACTATCTTTACAGGACGTGCTGAAATAATGAAAAGATTACTAATCGTTGTTATTATTATGGCTTGTTTTATGAGCGTTTCCTGCGGAAAACAAGAAAATACCGAAACCTTAAACGGAGATACGGATATTTCTCTCAACGAACAGACCTTATATCAGCTCGGCGTCGCTGAACCGACTGAGCAAACAGCAACGGAAGCTGAAAATGCCGATGATGAAAACTATATTCCCATAAACTACGAAAAACAAGCGGGGATGTGGTTTACATATATGGAATATCGGGATATGCTTTATAATAAAACCGAATCTGAATTTACAGAAAGTATAAAAAACAGGCTTGCTCAGGCGGCAGAGACAGGAATAAACACGGTATATGTTCATGTAAGAGCATATAACGACTGCTGCTATGAATCAGATATATTTCCGTGCGCCGAATATTACAACGGAAACTATGACGCGCTTGAAATAACGCTTAATGAAGCGCATAAGCTGGGATTGTCCGTTCATGCCTGGCTAAATCCTCTGAGATGTCAGACAGACGAACAGATGAAAACACTGGATACGAATTTTCAGATAAAAAAATGGTATAACGACAGCAAAAAAAACGGAACCTATATAGTAAAGCTTGAAGACCGCTGGTATCTTAATCCGGCCTATAACGAGGTAAGAGAATATATCGCTTCAGGCGCCGCGGAGATTGTCCGAAATTATGACGTGGACGGTATACATATAGACGATTATTTCTATCCGACATCTGAAACTGAATTTGACGCCGACGCATTTTCAGAATCCGGAAGCAATGATCTGGAAAAATGGCGTATAGAAAACATAAACACAATGGTTTCTTCAATATACCAAGCCGTAAAAAAGGAAAACAAAGAAGCTCTCTTCGGAATCAGTCCGCAGGGCAATATTGATTCAAATTATTCCGGTCAATACGCCGATGTAAAAACATGGGCCTCCGAATCAGGCTACTGCGATTATATTGTTCCTCAGATTTATTACGGATTTAAAAATGAAAGCTGTCCCTTTGAAGAAACGGTAAAAAAATGGAAGGATATAAATACATGCGACGATGTTTCACTTATTATAGGACTGGGAGCTTATAAAGTAGGGAACGAAGATAAATGGGCCGGAAGCGGAAAAAATGAATGGATCGAGGACAGCGGTATAATATCCAGACAGGCGGAATATTCAGCAAAAAACAATCTTGGCATAGCGATATACAGCTACGATTCCGCATTCAGCGAAAAGCTGGCCGGCGAACTATTGTATATCGCCGAAATTATTAAAAAATATTACGGCGGTGAACAGCCATGAAAAGAAACAAAAGAACCATCCGCAGACTTAAATATTATAATCTTATTTTTTCTTCCGTTTCCGGAATCGCGCTTATAACGGCTCTTATTCTTCTTTTCAGCTATGCCGCGTCAGCCGCGGGAATGTCAGACGGAATAATATCGGTCTTGGGAAGCCTTGCAATATGCTCCGGAGGATATTTTTCAGGTTTCCTTTATGGTAAACAAAAAAGGCATAAGGGAATTAAAAACGGGGTAATATGCGGAATTATAATTTATGCCGTTATTTTTTCAGCCGGAATAATTTACTTAAAAGGAATTCCTCCGTTTCGTTTAACACGCTTTCTGATTATGCTGTGTATTGCCGGAGCCGCCGGCGGAGTAACAGGCGTCAATTCAAAAATAAAACGTCCTCCCCTTTAACTATACTGAGCATACATAAAAATCATGTAATATTTGTGTATTTTTTCGGTAAAAAGCTATTGAAAAAGCTTATTGAATGTGGTATAATGTTTTCATGTTGATTATGAAAGATTTTTTTGGAGGTTTTTATGAAGCATATCAGAACTATCAATAAGGCTAATCTCAAGGAAACTGCTAAGAAAGGCGGTTGCGGTAAATGTCAGGCTTCATGCCAGTCCGCATGCAAAACTTCCTGCACAGTGGCAAACCAGAAATGTGAAAGATAATATATAAGAAGGTTTGTTTATTAAAAGGGACATCGCCATATGTCCCTTTTAAATTTTATGAGGTGAAATAAAAATGATACATAAATATAAGCTTAACGGGTATAACATAGTGCTGGATACAAACAGCGGCGGAGTTCACATAGTGGACGATATTACATACGATCTATTGGATAATGTTGAACCGCCTTTTGAAGAAAAATGTCCTGAAAAGGTTATGGAAAAGCTTTCAAGATTTTATCCGTCTGAGGAAATTATCTCCTGCTATGACGAAATAAAAGCTCTTTATAATGACAGAATATTGTTTTCAGAAGACGATTATGAAAAATTTGCCAAATATTCCGTAGCTTCTCCGATTAAGGCAATGTGTCTGCATATAGCTCACGACTGCAATCTGCGCTGCGAATACTGCTTTGCTTCAACGGGAGATTTCGGTAAGGGCAGAAAGCTTATGAGCTTTGAAACAGGAAAAAAAGCGATTGATTTTCTTCTTGAAAAATCCGGAGACAGAGAAAATCTTGAACTTGATTTCTTCGGCGGAGAACCTCTTTTGAATTTTGAAGTTGTCAAACAGATAGTCGAATACGCCAGATCAAAAGAAAAAGATTACGGCAAAAGATTCAGATTCACCATTACTACAAACGGCGTTTTGCTCGACGACGATAAAATTGATTTTATAAATAAAGAAATGTCTAATGTAGTTCTTTCAATAGACGGAAGAAAGGAAGTAAACGACAAGGTAAGAAAAAGAGTTGACGGAACAGGCTGCTATGACTCTATACTTCCGAAATTTAAAAGACTTGTGTCAAAAAGAGGCGAAAAAGAATACTATGTAAGAGGTACTTTCACAAAGTATAATCTTGATTTTTCCGAAGATGTCTTTAGTCTTTATAACGAGGGATTCGACCAGATATCCGTTGAACCGGTTGTTTGTCCTCCTGAGGTTCCATATTCTCTCACAGAAAAAGAGCTTTCTCAGATTTTTAAAGAGTATGAAAAATTATCCGAAAGAATCCTTGATAATGAAAACCGCGGAAAAAAATTCAATTTCTTTCATTTTATGCTGGACCTTGACCAAGGTCCCTGCGCTATAAAACGTCTGAGAGGATGCGGATGCGGAAATGAATATGTTGCGATAACTCCGGACGGCGACATATATCCGTGTCATCAGTTTGTAGGTCTTGAGGAATTCAAAATGGGAAATTTCGACGAGGGTACTTTCAATCTTGATCTTAAAGCAGAATTTGCCGCCGCTCACGTCTATACCAAACCGGAATGTCGTCAGTGCTGGGCAAAATTCTATTGCAGCGGCGGATGCAACGCAAATAATTACATTTACGCCGGAGATATTCACAATGCTCATAAATTTTCATGCCAGCTTGAAAAAAAGCGGCTTGAATGCGCTATAATGCTGAAAGCTGCAAGGCTTGACAAAGAATAATAAAAGCGGACGTTTAAACGTCCGCTTTTTTTAAAGTTATTTGTACAATTTGTAAAATCAAGTACGTTATTTTTAGAACATTTCGCCAATATTTTTGCATATTATGCAAAAACTATTTAAAATTTTGTCTAAATGTAGTATAATATAAATTGATTATGATATGGAGGAAAAAATATGAAAAATCCGATCAATATAGCGGTTGTCGTTGCCGGCATTGACGAAGAGTATCAGAATACCATACTTCTGGGGATACAGGACTTCGCCGCTGAAAAAAATATAAATATATGCAATTTTATCGCTTTCGGCGGCATACTGAAAAACAAACAGCATGATATGGGCGAATTCAATATATATAATCTAATAAACTTTGAAAAGTTTGACGGAGTTATATTGCTTACAAATACAATATCTTCACCCAAGATAACCAAACAGCTTTCTGAGAAAATAACTGCCGCAAATATACCGGCGGCATGCATAGATAACGATCTGAATAACTTTTATTATATAGGAATAGATAATTTCAAGGCTATGGAAAATATGGTGGAACACATTATAACTCACCACGGCGCCAGGCGTATCAATTATATTTCAGGTCCCTATGATAATCCCGAAAGCATTATGAGACTGGCAGCATATAAAAGCGTACTTGAAAAACATAATATTCCCATAGAAGAAAAAAGAATATTCCACGGATTTTTCAGAGGTCAGGACGGACGAATAGCCGTAAATCATTTTCTGGATTCAGATATGGAATTCCCGGAGGTTATAATCTGCGCTAACGATGCAATGGCTCTTTCGGCAGTTATCGAGCTTGAAAAAACCGGAAAAAAAGTGCCGGAAGACGTAATGGTAACCGGTTTTGACAATATATATATGGCAAGAAATTATTTTCCGGCTATAACTTCAGTTAAACGTCCGCTTCGTCTATCCGGATATACCGCCGCTAAAAAGGTATATGAAGCAATAAACGGAATGAATCCTGAAAGAACGGAGCTTCTTGACGCAGAATGCGTATTTTTAGATAGCTGCGGTTGCGAAAACAGCAACACATACGACAATATAATTAAATTTAAAAAGTCCTGCTATAGATGTATCGAAGCCTATAATATCGGCGTTCCTATGATAAACAGAATGTGCTGTGAATTTGAAGAATGCCTTACAATAGAAGAAAACGTAGATGTATTGAAACGTTTTATTAGTGAAATTGGCTGTGAAAAATTCGTATTCTGTCTGTGTGACGACTGGATAGACGAATATGATTCAAACGACGCTGAAATCAATTTACTCGATAGCTTTTCTCATTCAGGATACACTGAGAACATGAAGGTTCTCATTAATTATGAAAACGGCCGATTCAAAGAAAAACATGACTTTAAATCTTCGGAAATGCTGCCGGATATTTACAATTCAACCGATAAAAGCAATGTTTATTACTTTGTTCCCGTGCATTTCCGTGAAAGATGTCTTGGTTACTGTGTAATAAAAAACAGTAAATTTCCCATGGAAAGCGGCTTGTTTCAGACATGGATTATGAATGTAAGCAATTCTATTGAAAACATAAGAAAAATAGTATGTCTGGATAAAATGGTCAGCAAGCTCGACAGATTGTCTGTTATAGATCCTCTCTGCCATATTTATAACCGCAACGGCTTCAGCAAGAACGCTATGCCGATATATCAGAAATGTATTCACGAATACAAGGATATCATGGTAATGTTTATTGACATGGACGGTTTGAAATATATAAACGACAAGTTCGGGCACAGCGAGGGTGATTATGCGTTGCAGCAGATCTCCGAATCTATAAAATCCGCCTGCGACCGCAATCAGATTTTTGCAAGATACGGCGGCGACGAATTTATCATTTTTGCCGACAACCACACAGACTCCGACGCCAAGGAGCTTATCGACTGCATTTATATGCATATCAAAAAGTTCAACAGGATTTCCGATAAGCCATACGCCATAGACGCCAGCATAGGTTATATAATCACCAAAGCGGATATAGATATGTCGCTTTACAAGGTTATTTCCATGGCGGATCAGGCAATGTACGAAAACAAAAAACGCCGCAAGGAAGAACGCCTTGCGGCAGGTCTTGAAAGCTTTATAAGATAAAAAAGCCTCCCCTATGGGAGGCTTTTACTTTATTTTTCTTTGTTTTCTTCTGTATTGCCTTCTTCAGACTCATTGTCCGAATCCTCATCATCATTCAGAACGCTTTCGTCAAGTTCGCCTTTCATAAGCTTTTCAAAATCAACGTCGTCAATCTTTTCATATTTCATAAGATACTTAGCAAGCAGATGGAGCTGATCCATATTTTGCTCAAGAAGATCCTTTGCACGCTCATAACCCTCTTCAATAATCTCACGCATCTCAGCGTCAATCTCAGCCGCTACGTTTTCAGAATAATTTTTAGAGCTGTTGAAATCGCGTCCCAGGAACACCTCGTTCTGATCCGTGCCGTAAACCATCGGACCCAGCTTATCGCTAAAGCCGTATTTCGTAACCATATTTCTTGCAATTGCCGTTGCACGCTCTATATCGTTTGAAGCCCCGGTTGAAATATCCTCAAGAATAAGCTTTTCTGCAACACGTCCGCCGAGCAGGGTTACAATATTTTCCTTCATTTCAGTCTTGCTTACATAAGACTTATCATGCTCCGGCAGAGACATAGTAAAGCCGCCTGCCATTCCTCTTGGAATGATCGACACCTGATGAACCTTATCCTGTGTCGGACAATGATAGGTACAAACAGCGTGACCGGCCTCATGATATGAAGTAAGTCTCTTCTCGCGTTCCGTTACCACTCTTGACTTCTTTTCGGGACCTGCTATTACCTTAATAGTCGCTTCTTCTATATCTTCCTTGATAATCGCTTTCCTATTAGCTCGTGCCGCAAGCAATGAAGCTTCGTTCACAAGATTTTCAAGATCGGCTCCCGTAAAGCCCACGGTTGTTTTAGCGATTGTTTTAAGATTTACATCCGGGGCAAGCGGCTTGTTGCGCGTATGAACCTTAAGGATCTCCTCGCGTCCCTTTATATCCGGATAACCGACTACTATCTGCCTGTCAAACCTTCCCGGACGTAAAAGAGCGGGATCAAGTATATCACGACGGTTAGTTGCGGCAATAACAATAACGCTTTCATTGCCTGTAAAGCCGTCCATTTCAACAAGAAGCTGGTTAAGCGTCTGTTCACGCTCATCGTGTCCGCCGCCTAATCCTGCGCCTCTGTGACGGCCTACAGCGTCAATTTCATCTATAAATATAATTGAAGGAGCATTTTTCTTAGCCTGTTCAAACAAATCGCGTACTCTTGACGCGCCGACGCCGACAAACATCTCGACAAAGTCCGAACCTGAAATCGGGAAAAACGGACAACCCGCTTCGCCGGCAACCGCTTTTGCAAGCAACGTTTTACCTGTACCGGGAGGACCCAAAAGCAATACTCCCTTTGGTATTCTTGCACCGATTTCCGAGTACTTTTTAGGATTTTTGAGAAAATCAACAATTTCCTCCATCTCATGCTTTTCCTCGTCAGCTCCCGCTACGTCTGCAAAGGTAACTCTTTTTCCGTTATTATGAGCCTGATTTTTGATATTTGCCTTTCCGAAGGAAGAATATTTCCCGCCTCCGCCTGTCTGCTTCATCATAAAAAAGAACAGAGCTACGCCAAGTATCAAAAGCAATATCGATGGAACGACAGAAATGATCCAGGAATTATCCTTTATTTTCTTATAATCCTGAGCAAGAGGAGTATCAGGATGAAGCTTATTATATTCTGTTCTGTAATCCTTCGTATCTGTATCAGTATCATCAAGGAATATACTTACATTGGGAACCTCATATTTATATTCCTTGTCGTCGCCGATAAGCTTATAAACAAGCTCGCCGGTTCCCAGATCAAGCGTATATGAGCTTACCTTATATTCGTCGAAGTTCTTTATAACCTCCGAATATTCCTTTTTATCCCCAGACTGCAAAAGCTTAGGGAAAATAATAATAATCGAAATAAGCAAAACTGCCGCAATAGCAGTATAAGCGGCAATTCCTCTGTTCCTGTTAGGTGTCAATAAACCTTCACTCCATTCTTTCTCTATGTATTTTTATAAACCCCAATATAAGGCAGATTTCTGTATTCCTCATTCAGATCCATACCGAATCCTACAACAAACAGATCGGGAATTTCAAATCCGCAATAATCGGATTCAACGGGTTTTTCCCGTCTGGCCGGCTTGTCCAGAAGCGTACAGATTTTAAGCGACGCCGGGCTGCGATTTTTAAGCATACTTTTTAATTCATAAAGAGTATTTCCGGAATCTATAATATCCTCAACAATAACGACATGCCGTCCTTCTATATCACAGGTCAGATCCTTCATAACCTGAACCTTCCCTGAACTGACCGTATTACTATTATAGCTTGAAACTGCCATAAAGTCAATTTCACAAGGAATTTTTATTTTCCTTAACAAATCCGCAAAAAACATTACGGATCCTTTAAGCGGACAAATAAATAACGGATTTTTTCCCGCATACTCCTCCGTTAAAATATCACCGAGTTCCTTTATGCGTCCGGCAAGCTGCTCCTCGTTTATAAGAATGCCGCCTACGCCGCGCTCAAGCATTATATCACATCCTTTATAGTCAGATACAAGCTCTTTGAGGTATTGCAGTCGGTTTTAACTCTTTCTGCCGTCCCTATGCCCTCAATATATATAACACCGACACTGTCTGCCAGAAAGTGTATAAACGGTCTTATATCGGCTCGTATTTTTTCGTTAAGCAACTTTTTTACAGATGAAGTAAATCCATTGCCCGCCAATTTTATCCTATCGCCGTAATTTCTGCCGCGTAGTATAATATCTCCACGGACCTTTTCCAAATCTATTATACCGCCGCCGTCATTTTTTATTTCCGCCTTAACGATTTTATTTTTAAATATCGTATTATCACCCTCAGCCAGAAGTACAGACTGAGACGCGCCTATTTTGTTTTCTTTTACTATGGTAAGAACGTTCTTACGGCATACGGCGTATACGCACGAAGCTATATTTATTTTACCGCCGCATTCAAGGATTTCGTCTATACTGTTTATCCTCTCAGAGCTAACCGCAAGCTTTTTACTCTTAAGAAGCTTTGCAATACATCTTTTTCTTATAACCGGATCATATTTTTGAAGACCGCAAAGAGCGCCGTCCTCATTACATATATTATAAGCGGTTTCAGCGAATTTTTCAATAAATTTATTTTCTTCCGAAAATATTTTAAGTTCTGCACAAAAAGTTTTATAAAAGCCGCTGTTAATTTGAAGGATTTCAGGTATAATTTTATGTCTGATTCGATTCCGCGTATAATCTACGGACAGATTAGTGGAGTCTGTAATAAAATTCTGCCCTCGTTTTAAAAGATAATTTTCAACGTCATTTCTGGTTACGTCTATAAGCGGACGAATTATATTATCCCTGACGGGAGGTATGCCGCATATGCCCTTAAGACCGGTACCTCTTGCAAGATTAAGAATAACTGTTTCCGCACTGTCCGAGGCGGTATGAGCAGTTGCAAGCTTTCCGCCTGAAGCTACTTCGGCAAAAACCGAATACCTTATATCTCTTGCCGCTTCTTCAAGCGACCGTTTATTATCTGCCGCATATGCCGGTACGTCAATTCTTCTTACCGTTAATTCAACGCCCAATTTTCTGCAAAGGTCACGGCAAAACTGTTCGTCTCTGTCCGATTCCTCTCCTCTGATACAGTGATTGACATGAACCGCGTAAACCTTAATATTATATTTTTCCTCCAGCTCCTTTAAAACAAGCAGTAGACATACGCTATCTGCTCCGCCGGACAGAGCCGCCGTAACGCGCTCTCCCCCTTTAAGCATACTGTATGTATCAATAGAGCCAATTATTCTCTCTGTCAAAATTTACCCTCCGCATTACTGTCGAAATCAGCGTTTGAAAATCTGGTAAATTGACCGTCCCATATAAGCTTTACTGTGCCGGTTTCACCATGACGGTTCTTTGCAACTATGCATTCAGAAACGTTAGGCTCCGCGCTTTCCTTATTATAATATGCGTCGCGGTATAAAAACATAACAATATCCGCGTCCTGTTCTATTGAACCGGATTCTCTCAGGTCTGAAAGCATCGGACGCTTATCCGGACGTCCCTCAACTCCTCGGTTAAGCTGCGACAGCAGAATAACCGGTATATCTATTTCCTTCGCAAGAATTTTAAGATTTCTGGTAATTTCTGATATACGCAAAACCTGGTTTTCTGATTTTACTGTCGATTCCATAAGCTGAAGATAGTCTATAACTATGAGTCCTATATTTTTCATACGCCTGAGCTTAGCTTTTATTTGAGGTACATTTGTTCCGGGCGTATCGTCAAGATAAAGAGGAAGACCGCACAAAACGTCCGCGCTTGAAGCAAGCCTTACCCAGTCATTTTCCGAAAGATGACCGCTTCTAAGCTTATTGGAATCAACAAGCGCCTCCGTAGACAGCATTCTTGTTGCAAGCTGCTCCTTTGACATTTCCAAAGAAAAAACTGCAACGTCCTTATCGGAATGTCTGGCAACATTTGTCGCAATATTCAGCGCAAACGAAGTTTTACCCATACCCGGACGTGCGGCAAGAATAATAAGATCGGATTTATTAAGTCCGGTCGTTATTGAATCAAGGAGCGTAAACCCCGTTTTAGCTCCGAGAAACTTATCCTTGTCGGGACCGGAAATTTTCTGGAGCCTGTCCCATGATTCAAATATAACATCGCTTATAGGGCTTAATCCCTGAACGTCCTTTCCCTGTCTTATATCAAATATTTTCTGTTCCGCCGAATCAAGAAGAATCTGGGCGCTGCTTTGACCGAGAGTTATTTCATGAAGAAGCTCTCTCGCTACCAAAGCAAGACTTCTAATATAATATTTTTCCGAGCAAATCCGGCAGTAGCTGTCGATATTATCAACGGACGGAACCATATTGACCAAAGCCGCAAGATAATTTCTTCCCTCCTGAGCCGTTTCAAAAATACCTTCCCTGACAGCCTCGTTGAGAACCGTTATTATATCCGCCTTTATGCCGGAAGTAAACATTCTGAGCATTATATTGAAAAGCAGTCTGTGCTGTTCATTATAAAAGCATTCAGGCTTGATTTTTTCAAGCACCTTGGATATAACAGACTGATCTATTAAAATGGCTCCTAAAATAGTCTGCTCAGCTTCAAGACTATAGGGCATTTCCTTATCTGAAAAATCAGGATAATCCATAATGAAAAACTCCGTAAACACCTAAAGGCAGCCGAAATATGACCGCCTTAATTTTCTCTATTCTTCTACAACTTCAACCGTTATTGCCGCTGAAACGCCATTATAAAGCTTTATTTCAGCCTCGTAGCTGCCAAAATTTTTTATATCGCTTTTTAAGACAATTTTCTTTTTCTCAATTTTTTTCCCGAACTGCTTTTCAATTAATTCCGCTATGTTTCCCGTTGTAACAGATCCGAAAAGCCTTCCGTTTGAACCAGCCTTTGCCGCGGCAGTAATTTTTTTACCGTCGATAAGCGCTTTTATATCCTCGGCATTCTGCTTTTCAACGTCCTTTTTATGCTGCTCCGCGGCTTTCTGTCCGTTTAAAACATTCATGTTTTTTGCGTTGGCTTCAACCGCCAGACCTTTACCAATGAGAAAATTTCTGGCATAGCCGTCGGCAACATTTTTTATTTCTCCTTTTTTTCCGGATCCCTTAACGTCCTGCAAAAAAATAACCTTCATTTATTTTTACGTCCTTTCTCAATCCTGATCTAAAACCTCTATCAGCATTTCCTTTGCCTTCTGTTCTGAAACGTCGGTAAGCTGCGCCGCAGCCATCGTCTGATGTCCTCCGCCGCCCAGCCTTTCCATAATCACCTGAACGTTCATAACCCCCAAGGATCTTGCTGAAATATTAACGACATCTCCGGTTTTATATATAACAAACGAAGCGTCAACCCCGCTGATTCCAAGCAGCTCGTCGGCCGCCTGAGGAGCTATTATCCTTATATCGTCAGACTTGGAGTCAGAAACAGCAATTGCGCACCTGTCGAATATTTCCGCCGTAGATATAAGCGCTGATTTTTTTCTGTACGCCTCGATGGAATTTGTAAACAAGCCCTTAACCTTAACGGTATCCGCTCCGTTCTTACGGAGATAAGCGGCCGCCTCAAAGGTTCTGACTCCAGTTTTCATTATGAAATTTTTAGTGTCGAGCATTATACCTGCTAAAAGCGCCTCGGCGTAAACCTGCGGAAGAAAGCTTACGTTTTTAAAATACTGTATAACCTCGGTCACCATTTCAGACGCCGACGACGAATAAGGCTCGTGATAGAAAATAACGGCGTCATCAATAAAATTAACTGATTTTCTGTGATGATCGATAACTATCTTGTGGACTGCCATATCGTGCAGCTCACGGCTTTCAACCAGCTCCGCATTGTGAGTATCTACTATAATCAGCAGACTGTTTTCAGAAAAATTCTCTACCGCCTGCTGCGGAGTAATCAAAAGATCCGGAATTTCGCTGTAAAGTCTTTCAATAAGACCTCCTGCAAGATTTTTTATCGGATCCACCACAAAGTATGCTTCCCCTCCGGCTTGTCTTACTGCTCCTGCAAGTCCTGCTCCGGCGCCTACAGCGTCCAGATCGGCAAACCTGTGTCCCATTATATAAACATTGTCGCTGTTATGTACCAGTTCCTGTATCGCATTAGAAATGATACGCGACTTAGCTCTGGATTTTTTTTCAACTCCGTTGGCAACTCCGCCGAAAAATCTGAATCCGTTTTCTGTTTTAACCGCCGCCTGATCTCCGCCTCGTCCCAGACACATATCCAGCGCCTGCTTTGCAAACGTTTCGCTCTCTTCAAGAGTAGAGGCTCCTCTGCCGACTCCTATTGAAAGAGTTATAATACTGCTTTTTTCGCCAATGCTGATATTTCTCGCTTTATCAAGAATTTCAAATTTTGACTGAATAATATTATTAAGATGCTGTTCCTCTATAACCGCTATAAATTTATCATGTCCAAGCTTTCTGAGAACGCCGGTAGTCTGCGACATAAAATCCTCGAGCATGGTTTCTATGGCGGCGGCCACCTGCGCCTTTTCGCTCTCCTTGAAATTTTGCAGCACATCCTCATAATTATCGATAACCAGCAGAAGAACAGACGGCCTCGTTCTTTTATATTTACTGAAAAGCTCGGCAAATTCCGTTATATCAGTAAAGCTCATAAATATCAGCTTCTGATCGTAACGCTGCGTTGCGACCGCTCCTACCTTAAAGGATCTGTCGCCGAAAAACACCGTTGCCGCTCCCTCAAGCATAAGAGCTTTTATATCAATATCGACAGCTTTATAAATCTCTGTTCCGAATATATCATACTCCGGAATTATCTGATCGTTAAACTCCTTATTGCACCATAGAACCCTAAAGTCGCTATCAACGATAACGGAAGGCGTTTCAAAGTAATAAAGCGCCTCGTTTTCAGCGGTACCGACCGCCTCGTTGAGCTTGGCGATAAATTTGAGTGAATTTTTCTCAGCAAGCGCCAGATCTATAAAGAATATAACGGCAAAAACCGCCGTAGGAATAATAGCTACCGCAAATTTTGCTCTATCGTAATTATAAAGCATCATCGCTGATATTATGCAGGACGCTACCAGCATTATCGCAGAAATAATAAATGTAACCGGATATCTTCTTTTCAACGGATTTCACCTCCGTAAATCAAGATTTATAATATTATAAGCTAAGATATGCCTATATCTCCATTATAATCGGCAGTATCATAGGACTGCGCTTTGTTTTTTCATAAATATAATCGGAAAGAGCGTCCCTAAGCCGCGTTTTGATGGAATTCCACTCTCTAAAATCCTGTATGGAGCATGTGGCAAGAGTGGACGCCAGCAGATGGCGGGCGTTGTCTATCAGTTCCTCAGACTCTCTTACATAGACAAAGCCTCTCGATATTATATCCGGACCGGAAACAATTGTATTGCTTGCCTTTTCAATACCGACAACAACGATAATAAGCCCGTCCTGGGCAAGATGCTTTCTGTCCCTCAGAACTATTGAGCCTACGTCCCCGACGCCCAATCCGTCCACAAGCACCTTTCCGGCAGGAACCTGAGAAACAATCTTCATTTTATTTCCGTCGGTTTCTATTACATTTCCTATTTCGCCGATTATAACATTTTCCTTAGGCATACCAAGCTCTCTTGCCAATGCGGCATGCTTTTTAAGATGCTTATATTCGCCGTGAACAGGAATAAAGAACTTAGGCTTTGTAAGAGCCTGTATCAGCTTAAGCTCCTCCTGGCAGGCATGACCTGAAACGTGAACCTCGTACATCGCCTCGTAAACAACCTCTGCTCCTGATTTCATCAGCTCGTTTACAACCTTTGTTACGAATTTCTCATTTCCCGGAATAGGCGTCGCTGATATTATAATAAAATCCATAGGAGTTATATTTACTTTTTTATGATCGTTCATCGCCATTCTTGTAAGAGCGGACATCGGCTCTCCCTGACTTCCGGTAGTAATAAGAATGATCTCCGAGCTGTCGTATCTGTTCATCATGTCGATATCAATGATGATACCCTTCGGAACGTCAAGATAACCAAGCTCAATGGCGGTTGAAATAACATTTATCATGCTCCTGCCGAACACGGCAACCTTCCTGCCATACTTTTCAGCACAGTTTACTATCTGCTGAATACGATGAATATTAGAAGAGAATGTCGCTATTATTATCCTTTTTCCCTCCGCCTTTGTAAACAGCTTTTCAAAGGATTCCCCGACCTTTCTTTCAGACTGGGTATATCCCGGTCTTTCAGCGTTAGTCGAGTCGGCCATAAGAGCCAAAACGCCTTTGCTTCCAAGCTCGCCGAATCTCGTCAGGTCAATTATCTCTCCGTTAATGGGGCTGTAATCTATTTTAAAATCACCGGTATGAACTATGATACCGGCAGGCGTATGAACCGCCATTCCCACAGCGTCAGGAATAGAATGGTTTACCCTTATAAACTCAACCGCCATACATCCCATACGAACAGTTTTTCTGTGAGAAACCACGTTAAGATTGGCCTTGCCGTAAAGACCGTGTTCCTTTAGCTTTCCCTCAACAAGTCCAAGCGTAAGCTTTGTTCCGTATACCGGAACATTCACTTTTTTGAGAAGATAGGCAAGTCCTCCTATATGATCCTCGTGTCCGTGAGTCAGAACTACGCCTCTGAGCTTATCCCTGTTTTTTTCAACATAAGTAAAATCAGGTATAACTATATCTACGCCCGGCATTTCCGTATCGGGAAAAGCAAGTCCGCAGTCGATTATAAACATATCGTTGGAGCATTCTATAACGGTCATATTCTTTCCGATCTCGTTCAAGCCTCCGAGAGGAATTATTCTTACAGGCGTTCTTCTCGGCTCTCTCTTCGGCTTGGCAACCGGCGCCTTTTTTACCGGTACGGCCGGAACGGCGCTTTTGCTCTGTTCAGAAGACGTCGCGCTTCTCTTTCCCGAATACCTTTTTCTGTTATCCTGATGATTTTTGGTTGTGTTATTTTCCACTTTTTAACCTCGCTTTTCTTTTCCGGGAATGATCGTTTTTTTAACTTTAAGTAAAATGTTCTCAAGACATAGACCGTATAAATTAATACACAGACTTGGTTTTAATGGTAAATCAACCGACGTTTAAAAGTACAGCTTAAAATTCGTCCGCAGAATTATCGTAACATATTATCTCAGTTTCAGCAATAAGCAAAATTAATTGAATCAATTTCCCGGTTTATTATGTACTTCTTGTTTGGTGAAACTTTTTTCTGAATTAAATGAAAAAACGTTCCGGTCTTTTTTTCGTTCAAGACCTCTATATTTCAGGAGGCATACCCTCCTTAAAATCTAAATTAAGACGTATCCGGAATGCAACCACTCCGGATACTTATATTAAACGATTAAGAAAATAACTATGTCTATTATTTTCTTACAGCCACACAAATATACACTTTAATTATACCCTGACTTCCGATAAATGTCAAGGGAATTTTGTCGAAAACGGATTTCCGCTTACGCGCCTTTCGTTTATTTTTCAGTATTTTTTATCCTGCTTTCAATTTCTCCGCAAAGCTCTGAAGCGGTTTCCATTGAAAAGCTTTCGACGCTTAGCCATATTCCCCTGCCTGAAACCGACGGCTTAACTATTACTCTGCTCTTCTTATCTCTGAACGCAGTTCCATCAGGAGTTTTTCTCCCCTCCCAGTGATTCATAATGCTTCGTATATTATCGCCGTCGGTATTAATGAAGCGTTTCGTAGTATAAAAATCTGGAAGTTCCGAAACGGCCTGCTTCAGATTTATTTTTCTGCCGCATAGAATTCCTATTACCATAGCCGCCAGAAAAATTCCGTCAAGCGTAAAATTCTGCTCTTTCGCAAGCCTGCGGGCATGCTCGTCCTCTCTCCCGTCGCCGGACGAATAATAACGATATATCTTTCTTCCCCTGGACTTTGCATAATCCTCTGCGGCAAACGTGAAATCAAACGGAAGAGCCGCGTCCCTTCCCTGAGAAAAGATATGATTGCAGCATATGAATATAAGCTTCTCATAAGGAACAAATCCGCTTTCATCCGAATAAAGCGCCGCTTTGACGCCGTCAGGACTAAGCTGAACGACCATTTCCTTTTCTCCCTTCCGATTAAGCAGTATTTTCTCACACACAGGGGAGGACGAGCTTATTTTTATGTTATAAGGACAGTTTTCAGGTATAAGTCCCTCTATATGCTGCCTGTAAATCTCCCGAAAGCTGCGTCCGTCGGTAAGCATACCCTCGGGAACTGCCAGATCCGGAACCCTGCGCTTTGAAAGAGCTTCGGATATTATCCTCTCTTTATCCGAAGAAAGAGGGAGTCCGCCTTTTTCCCTTATGTCAAGCTTCATAAGAGGCTCGTCCTTTATATATATGCACAAACCGCATTTTGCAAGTCTTGAAGCAAAAAACAGCTCCGTTTCAAGACATCTCCCCAGAGAAATCACGCTGCTTCCGCCGGACAGCAGCCCGGAAATTACTCCCATTTCCGTCGATCTGCCCTTTTCGCTTCTTCCGACTATAATTCTTCCGGAAACCTCTGAGGCAGCGATACCCGCAAATACGGCTTCCGCAGGAGAATATCCTCCGGTTATCTGTCCTTCCTTTATTACAGCTTTCATATATAATACTCCTTTCGGTTGTTTATTCCAAAAGGAGTATTCCCGCAAACCTAAGGTTTTTATACAGATTTTACTTCTTTTCTTAAAATAATCAGTCCGGTAAGATTGGGTATAGCCATAAGACCGTTGAAAATATCGGAAACCATCCAGACCGCCTCAAGCTTTGAAACCGCGCCCACTACTATAAACGCTGTAAATATAAATTTATAAAACGGAATTCCGGAATCTCCGAACAGATATGTAACAGCACATTCGCCGCAGTAAAACCAGCCTATAATTGTCGCAAAAGCAAACATTGCCACTGCCGCAGCAATAAAATACGGAGAAAGTCTTCCGATTCCGGCAATTCTGCCAAACGCCTCCGTAACAAGAAGAACCCCGTCCTTTCCGCTGTCCGCGGCGCCTGTTGTGAGAATAACGAGAGCCGTAACCGTGCAGCATACAATCGTATCCGCAAATACCTCGAAAACAGCCCACATTCCCTGCTGTCCCGGATTATTACAGTCCGCGGAGGAGTGAAGCACCGCTGAGCTTCCAAGTCCTGCCTCGTTTGAAAAAACGCCTCGTCTTAATCCGGCATTAACGCTTTTGCTTATAACTGCTCCGCTTATTCCTCCGCCTACCTCCCTAATACCGAAGGCTTCTTTGAAAATAAGCGAAAAAGCGCCCGGAACGTTTTCTATATTGCAGATTATAGCATATGCCGAAACAGCTATATAAACTATTGATAAAAAAGGAATGAGAGCCTGAGACGCCGAACCTATTCTTTTAATACCTCCTGAAATTATGATACCGGCAATAACCGCAGCGGCTATACCGGTAGCAAGCGGCGGTATTCCGAAGCAGCCGTCAAGAGCAGAGGAAATCGAATTTACCTGAGTCATATTTCCCATTCCCAAAGCGGCAAATGCACAGAACACCGCAAATAAACAGGCAAGCCGTTTGCTTCCTGCGCCGTTTTCAAGATAGGCCATAGGACCGCCGTACCATCTTCCGTGCTTTTTACGTCTGTAAACCGTTCCAAGATAGTTTTCTCCGTATACAAGAGCCATTCCGGCTATCGCGGATACCCACATCCAGAATATAGCTCCCGGACCGCCCAATGTTATTGCAGTTGCGACGCCGGCTATATTTCCCGTACCCATTGCCGCTGCAAGAGCCGCTGAAACCGCCTGAAATTGTGAAATACTGTCGCAGTCGCGGCTTTTTAACGCTGTTTTATCCTTAAAGAGCGAAAAAAACGTTTTTTTCATGATAAAGGGGAATTTTCTTATTTGAAAAAATTTAAGTCGCAAGGTATATATCAAACCTGTCCCCAGCAAAAGAATCAAAAGAGGCTTCCCCCACACCAGATCATTAATCAACGTCAGCATTATTTTCAATCCCTTCTTGAATTTAGCATTTATTTTATGCTATAATAAAGTTATATAGATTTATACAGGAGAGAAACATGAAAAAATATTATTCGGATAAAAATTGTCTTAATATTCTGCGTTTAGCAGTTATTATAATAACGTTTGCTCTTCTCTGCGTTTGCGCATATTTTCTTTCCTTTATTCCTAAACTTATGATTTTTCTTAATATAATATTCTTTGCAGCCGGATTTTTTATTACCGTTATCTATCTGCCGATATATTTCAGAAACCTTTGCTATTACGTTTCAGACGAAAAAATTATTAAGGTCAGCGGATTCTTTTTCATAAAAAAACAAATTATGAAGCTTGAAACAATTCAGTATACGACTTCGGTCGCAACTCCCTTCAACAGGCTTACAGGGCTTAATTTTGTCGTGCTTTATGCATTCGGCGGCATGATGACCATTATGTTTCTGAATAAACACGATTTTGAAGAGCTAAGCTTCAGATTCAGAAAGTGAGCGTAAAATGTATCACGAGCATCCTCTTAAAATACTGAAAAACGCTTCGAAAAATATCTGGCTTCTGATTTTCCCTCTTCTCAGGGGAATCAGAACAATTCACCTTGATTTTGACGTTTTTTATAGCTGGATAACCGGAGCGTGGTTCGATATACTTGTCATTGCCCTGATTATAGGCTTCGGATACTTCAGATGGATATTCACATGGTTCAGATTCGGTGAAAATGAGGTTTCTCTTATGACCGGAATATTTATAAAAAAAGAAACGTCTATTCCATACGAAAGCATTTCCGCAGTTACAGCGGAGCATTCGTTTTATCTTCGGCCGTTCAAGGCAGTGCGGGTAAGCGTAGATACCTGTGCCGGCGCGTTCAACGGCTCGGATATGTCGCTGCTTATGAGAAGAAAGGATCTGCGGCGGCTGCATCATAAAATCCCCAATCCTCATAATAAGGTAAAAAAGACCTTTGAGGTGCGTCCAAAATGGTTTACTATAGTTTTTTTCGCGTTTGTTTTCTCCAGCAGTATATCAGGGGTAATTTATATGTCCGCATTATTTTTTCAGTTCGGCAGAATCTCAAAGGATCTTCTGGAAAACGAATTAAAGAACGCCTTTAACCAGCTTACCAGCGAGGTTTCCTCAAAATTTGCCCTGAGTATTCCTCCCGCCGCTATAACGCTCGCCATTATTATAATAATTACATGGCTTTTTTCTTTTATTTCAAATATCCTTAGATATGCAGGATTTGTCATGAAAAAAAATAAGCGTTCGCTTGAAATAAAGATGGGAACCATTACAAGGCGCAGCTTTCATATTGTTTCTGATAAAATAAACTATATTGATATGCGCCAAAGCATGATCATGAAGATTTTCAGGAAAACATCGCTGAATATAAGCTGCTCCGGCTATGGAAATGAAAAAAACGAACTGCCGGTGCTGCTGCCGATTTTAAACAGAAAGCAGTCAAACAGAGCTTTAGATATTCTGGATTTCGGAAAAAGAATAGGTAAACGAACAATAGCTTCGCAAAGGGCGGCGGTAATAACATTCGCCGGCATACCCTTATCCTTATGTCTGGGTATACCGGTTGCCGCAAAAATACTCATTTACTATATCCCGTCCATTTATCAGTTTGTGCTTTTCTTTGCCATTATGGCGGAAATTCCTTCAATATGGATGCTGATTATAAAAATAGCCGCCCTGTTTTCAACAGGCGCCTCGATTGAAGATAATTTTATAAGCATAAGATATTCAAGATTCTTTGCTTTCCATACCGTTCTGGCCGATATGAACAAAATAGTTAAAATACAGATAATTCAGAATCCTATACAAAAGAAACTCGGCAGATGCCGTTTGGATTTCTATTTTAATTCGGAAACAGCTAAAAAAAACAAGCTTCATGGATTAAGCGTCAAGGACGCAGAAAAGCTGCTGAAAATCTTGAATATAGAAAACTGTCAGACTGTCTGATATGTAGAACGGAGATTTTATATGATATTTTTATTTGCTATAGCCGGATTGTTTGGTCTAATCGCCATACTTTTATTTATTGCGCTCATACGCACAGAAATAATAAAAAAAGAATGCGGCGCTGAAATTCCTTATAATATGGAAAAGGAAGGAATAAATCCCAGTCTCCATGCGGAGCGCCTTTCAAAAATGATACAGGTCGCGTCTGTCAGCAGAAGAGGAAACGGCGACCTGACCAAAATCTATGAAATGCACAGAAGGCTTGAAGAGCTTTACCCTCTGATTCACAGCAGACTTGAGGTCAAGGATATAGACGGCGCTCTTTTGTACAAATGGAAGGGAAAGAACCGTCAAAAGGCTCCGGTGCTGCTAATGTCTCACCATGACGTGGTTGAAGCTGCCGGAGACTGGAAATATCCTCCGTTTTCCGGCGCCATAGCCGACGGAAAAATATGGGGCAGAGGCGCCGTAGATACAAAAGGCGCTTTATGCGCGATACTGGAAAGCGTAGAGTATCTGCTTTCAAAGGGTTTTATCCCTGAAAGGGATTTTTACATAGCCTCCTCATGCAATGAAGAAATAACCGGAGACGGAGCAGTAAAAACAGTTGAATATATGTATAACGCCGGAATACGCCCTGAGCTTGTGATGGACGAGGGCGGCTCTGTAATGGGAAACATGATGGGATCAGAAGCCGCCTGCGCTATGATAGGAGTTTTGGAAAAGGGACGGGCTAACGTAAAATTCATAGCTCATTCACACGGAGGACACGCCAGTATTCCTTTCAGACACAATCCATTCGCAAGATTAGCGAGACTTATTAACAAGGTCGAATCACGGCCGCCTTTCAAGGCAAGGTTAACAAAACCCGTCGTTGAAATGTATAAGGCAATGGCGCCGTATATGCCTTTTAAATACCGTTTTCTTTTAGGAAACGTTTGGCTGCTTAAACCGGTTATGCCGTTTTTCATGAAAAAAATGGGCGGACAGCCTGCAGCTCTCGTATCTACTACATGCGTGTTCACTATGGCGGAAGGGAGCCGCGGCGCAAACGTAATTCCGGAAACGGCGTCCGCAACTGCGAATATGAGATTTATGGTTCATGAGCCTCTTGAAGCCTCTCTTAAAAAAATGCTTAAGCTTGCCGATAAAAACGATATATGGATGGAAATGATTACCGGATATGATATTCCGCCTGCTGCCGATACAACATGTCCCGCCTATAAAAAGGTTGTCAGGCAGGTTGAAAACACCTTTGGCAGAATTCCCGTAATACCATATGTCATGCTTGCCGGAACAGACGCGCGACACTACACAAAAATATGCAACTGCGTTTTAAGGTTTGTTCCTTTGACTATGACCGACAGTCAAATGAAATCCGCACATGCGGTCAACGAAAACCTTAACGTTTCCTCACTGGCAAGGGCAGTGAACTTTTATGTTGATTTTATCCGCGGATATGACGATAAGCAAAGACTCGGCTGTATCGGCTAATACTCAAAATACCTGCGCTTAAAAAGCGCAGGTATTTTTTCATATATAAAAAGCTAAAGCCTCTTGGCAATGTCGTCAAATCTTTATTTTTTCAAAAAAGGAAAAAGCTGCCGCCGTTTTAAAACGGCGGCAGCTTAAATTACGTCTTTTCAAGACTCTGCATAATATTCTAATATACTTTTATTTTCAGCTTTTGACAGTACGTTTAAGCCATGCGTTTGCAAGATCAAGCGCCTCGTAAAGACTTTCCTTTTCACTGCTTTTTGTAATAGCCTTATTAGGCGGCAGCGTTAAATCTGTTGACATCTGATAAACCTTTATCTTACTGGCAATCTCCAGATCCTTAACCTTTTTTTTCTGCAATATCTGCAGCATAACTACATAATCATCAGACATGTTGCCGTAGTAAATCACATTATCGTGTCTGACAAGAGGATATCCCTTGTAAGTAAAAAAACTGCTGCTCATATTTCTCCTCCTTATCTAATGTCGTGTAATTCTATTCTATCATACTTCGTCTGCATATGATGTCGGATAATGTCACCAGTTCATAACAAAATCTTCATCAGAGTCGAATTTTCCGAGATTTTCAATCAGCAGATCCACATAGGCCATTCTGCATTTAAAGCTCGGTACTCCGTTTACGCTTATCAGCGCTTTCTTGCCGTCAGATTTAAAAAATTCTATAGTCTGCTTGGTTTTCCCGTCCTGAGTTTCAAGATTTATTGTAACGACAGCATCTCCCTCAGGCTTTTCATCTATTACAAATTCCTCAGCCGAGGTTTTAAGTAAAAATGTATAAAAGCTTCTGAATCGCTCGCTGTCACACTTATCTCCGTTTTTAGTAACGGTATAATCGCTTTCGTCAGAGCCGCTTCCCTTGAAGCTGACAGTTTCTCCTCCGTTAATACTGATTTCAAGCTTTGAAATATCCCATACATAAGTACCGAAAATCATTTTAGACGTAATATCTCCGGGCTGAAGTTCCGCCCAGCAGAGGCTGTCTGAGGATACGGCGTAAATAACGTCGATTCCATCTATCATAACGAGATAATATTTTCCGTCCTCTGATTCAAGCTGATTTCCGATTTTTAAAGTATATGTTTCAGGCTCGTCAGTTTTCATTATTACCGTACAAAACGGTTCTTTCAGCCCCGCCGCGCTTATTTCCTCGTCTCCGGGATTAGCTGACACTGCCGACTGAGCAGTAAGACCGAATAATCCATGAGTGGCGTCCTGAGATTTCTCAACGTCAAGATATGCAAATATCGGCTCGGTCATATAGTGAGTAGCAAGCGTACCGCTCTTTTCGTCCTCGTTATCAGCCGATTCATCGTAATCGAGAACTATATCGTAATCGAGGTCAGTCCTTGAAATGCTTATCTCTTCCACATTCGGATAACTGTCCTCAGCGGGCTCTTCAAGCAGAGTTGTTGAAATAAAATATTCCGGATTGTTCTGAAATACGCTCAAGCTGCTTGTCGCGGCAAGATAAACGGCGCTTCCGCCCTTTTCCATAAGGTAGGTCTCCCCATCAACGGGAGATTCGTTTCCTACAAGCAGCGTCTTTTCTTCGGCAGAAGTTTTAACCGTCACTTCTGCCGTGGGATTATCCAAACCGTATTTTGAAATATCGGACGGATTATCCTCAGCCGTTGAATCTGAGCTAAGAGAAGTGCTGCTGTTTAATAATGTGCCTAATAAAGTGTCGTTGAGCGGAAGATTCTCAAAGCCTTCTATCGTTAACGTAATCGTTTCGTCTTCCGTCTGTCCGCCTGCCGGAACAGCCTTGTATTCTCCTTCAGTATTTTTAACTGAAACAGACTGTATATCTTCCTTTTCAAATTCAAAAATAGGCGTCGAAACAGAAGCAGAATCTGATACAGACGAATCGCCTGACGATAATTTTTCTGAATCGTCATCGCCGGTGAGAACCAATACCGCATATCCTCCGCCTGCAACCGCAAGAGCCGCAGCACAGGCGATAAGCGTTTTTATGTTCTTTTTCATCGGTTTCTTCTCCTTATGAATACAACGATTCCCGCTGCCACAACTATGAGAGGAATTACGAATATCACTACTCTGCTGATCGCTTTAATCTGAGAAGACGTAATATCAATAGTCTGTACAGAAAGATCCTTTTCAGCTATAATGATTCCGTTTTCCTTGCCGCACATTTTATTAACTGAATTTATAATATATTCAGCATTGTTATAGCTGCTGGAATATAACAAAACCTGATCAAGTATCGTCGCGCTGCCGATAACCATAACGTTATTTACATGAGCTTTATTTTCGCTGTCCATATTAGTTTTTGTTGCAACAGCCATAACGTTCTGTTGGGATTTTTCAGCGCTGTCAGGATCAAACTCCGTAGTCTCCTCTGTTTCGGCTTCCGCAGCGTCTTCATTTTCAGAAGCATCCGCCTTTGCCTGCGCCTCTTCCGCAGTCTGCATTTCAAGCGGGTAAAGGAAAGCTGTGTCGGAGGTTGTCAGAAGAGCCGAGGTTGTTCTGTCAACATTCGCGTCAAAAAGCAGATTTACAGGTCGGGATAACGGAGCAATTATAGGTAGCTTTGTGTTAGACAAACCCTCGCTGTAGGTTTCGTCTCCTATTACCGCAATCGGCGCGCTTAGCTGTCCTTTCATAGTCGTAACATACTGGCTTTTGTCATTGCTTGATTCATAAACTATGCTTCCGCCGATTTCAATTCCCCAAACCTCAAGAAAATCATCAATATTAGGAGTTGAATACTGTAGAACGTCCGCAATATAAATCAAATCTCTGTCAAGATCGCCTCCGTTATAAAGAAAATCGTCAAGCTTTGTTATGCAGTCTTCAGTAAGATCGTTAATCGGCGCTGGAAGTACTGTTATATCATAATCCTCCGGAGAAAGTTCGTCAGACATTATATCTATTTCAGAAACCTCGTATCCGTTTTTATCCATCATTGAATAAAGCGCGGAAATTGAATAAGCGTTATCAGAGTGATAGATAGCCGAGCCGTTGTATTTGCTTATAAACGCTACCTTAATTGGATTGGCGTCCGTCACGCTCATAATTGCAGACGTCAGCTCCTGCTCGCCCTTATATCCGGTAATACTGCTGTTACCGTAATAATCGGACTGAAAGGTAAACAGATCGTCTACGCTCATAACCTTAACTCTATCCCCGGACGCAACAACAATATCGCCTTCCTTTATTTCTCCATTATAGCTGCTTGAATATTTAGTCACAACATCAGGATTCGAAGCAATATCATAATAATCAAGTTTAATATGATCGGAATAATTCTTATATTTTTCTAAGGTTTCAAGAACCATTTTTGTATATGTACTTCCGGTTGTGAAATAGCTTTCATTTTTCATTACAGCTATTTCAACGTCTTTTTTTATGGATTTCACGTAATCTATAGAATCTTGAGAAACCTCAAAAAGCTGATTTTCAGTTAAATCAAGCTTTAAATTTTTACGGTCGGTCAAAATACCGACTATTAGGTTCACCACTATTACAACCGCAATGAAAACCAACGTTATAACCGTAGCCACAAATCCATATTTAAACTTTCTTTTATTAAAAGATCTTTTTTTCTTTTCGGGTTTAATCGCGTCATTTGACATTTGCATTTATCCTCCTTAGCTCCAGCGTCTTTTCTCAAAAATCCTGATAGTCAGGAAATTGAAAATAACAGCGGCGCTGATATAGAAAAGCACGCTTGAAAGATTGAAAATACCATAGGTAAACTCATTATATTTATTATAAAAGGATAATGAAGTAAATAAATTAGCGATAAAATCAATCTTAATAAACGAGGCAATAACGTCGAACATCTGCAGAACCATCAACAGAAGAAATCCTCCGACAGCCGCTACCACCTGATTTTCGGTAAGTGCGGAAACAAACATAGTTATAGCAATAAACGCGCCTCCCAGAAGAATGAGGGCAATATAATTTGCAAATAATATATTCCATGCTACGTCTCCGAAATAGCTTAATATAAGAGCATATATAAATATAATACTTACGCCCATTATGTAAACTAAAAGAGTTGCAAAATACTTTCCGAGAACTATCCCTCCGAGACTTACCGGAGCAGTCAGTAACCCCTGTTCAGTTTTCTGTCTTTTTTCCTCGCTGAAGGACTTCATAGTAAGAACAGGTATAAGAAACACTATAATAGTGAAAAATGTGGAAAACAATCCGGTCATATCTGTAGACGCTGAATAAAGCGTCGACGAATAAAAGAAAAATCCGGAAAAGGCATAAAATACTGCCAAAAATACATAAGCGATGCTTGATGTAAAAAATGAACCAAGCTCGCGCCTGAATATAGCGCCCATCAGTTATTACCTCCGCTTTCAGATTCATTTTCATAGGGCCTTGCTTCCTGAAGCTTTTTCAACTGATCCGGAACTCCTTCGCCCATTGTGATTTTAAGGAATATATCCTCGAGCGTCATTTCCGAGGAATTCATCATAAGAATGGGCCAGCCGTGCTTCTGAACCGTTTTATTTATCTCACGTCTAAGGTCGATTCCTTCCTCAGCCTCCAGCTCAAACTCAAATACGCCGGGCTCGCGTTCCATATCCGCCCTTACATATTTTATACCTTCGATTTTTCTAAGCTCGTATAGAATCTCATCCTTATTTCCTTCTATCCTCAATATGAGGCGGTGGTCAGTCGAAATCTTTTTTGAAAGATTTCCGGCTGTGTCGTCCGCTGCAATTTCTCCCTTATTTATTATAACCACTCTGTCGCAGACGGCTTGTATTTCAGACAGTATATGTGAAGAAAGTATAACTGTGTGATTTTTTCCAAGCTTCTTAATAAGAGTTCTGATCTCTACCATCTGCTTAGGATCAAGTCCCACAGTCGGCTCGTCCAGAATAAGCACAGGCGGATTTCCTATCAACGCCTGAGCAAGCCCCACACGCTGCTTAAAGCCCTTAGAAAGATGCTTTATTATTCTTTCTTTAACGTCTGTAATTTTACACAGCTCGCATATATCTGTAAGATGCGATTTACGCGGAAGCTTGCATTTTTTAAGATCAAAAATAAAATTCAGATAGGACTTTACAGTCATATCAAGGTAAAGCGGCGGAAGCTCCGGAAGATATCCGATATTGGATTTAGCCTTTATCGGATCCTCAAGGATATCTACGCCGTTTATAAGCGCCGATCCGGAAGTGGATGAAATATATCCTGTAAGAATGTTCATTGTCGTGGATTTTCCGGCGCCGTTCGGTCCGAGAAATCCCAATATCTCACCGTCATTGGCAGTAAAGCTTATATTATCCACAGCCCTTTTATCACCGTAATTCTTAGTGAGATTTTTTACCTCTATCATACTTTAAGCGCTACCTCCTAACATAGCTTTTAAGCATTAACATTATATCTAATTAATGTGACAGTTCTATGAAAAAGCTATGAAAGCTTTTCTATTCCTCTGCGTATTCTGGCCAAAGCGTCCTCTTTCCCTAAAATATCGCATAACTCGACTCCGCCGCCGGGAGTAAACTGCTTTCCGGACACCGCCGTTCTTACAGGCCAAAGCAGCCAGCCGTTTTTCACTTCAAGCTCTGCTATAAGTCCAAAAAGCGCTTTATGAATAGATTCCGTATTCCAGTCCTCCAGCTTTTCCAGAACCGGCAGAACCGCCTTTAAAGCTTTCAGGGAGGTTTCCTCATTGGTTTTCATTTTCTTGTGACAGTACATTGTTATATCATATTCCGGAAGCTTGTCAATAAAATCAACCATTTCAGGAACATCGTTAAATAATTCAGTTCTTGGCTGAAGCACCGAAGCAAGAAGGGGAAGGTCTATATCCTGTCTCTTTACGGTCTGACGGATATAAGGAGTAACATGCTCCAGAAATACCTCCGGCGTCATTCTTCTTATATGAGCGGCGTTGACAGCCTTAAGCTTTACAGGATCAAATATTGCCGGCGATTTTGAAATACCGCTTATGTCGAAGTTTTCTACAAGTTCCTCCAGACTGAAAATTTCTTCCTCTCCCTTTGGCGCCCAGCCTAAAAGGGCAATAAAATTAACAACGGCTTCCGGAAGATATCCCTTTGCCACAATATCCTCAAACGAAGCGTCTCCGTTTCTCTTTGAAAGCTTCGACGTCTGATCCTTCATAACCGGCGGACAGTGTATATACACCGGAACGTCCCAGCCGAAAGCCTTATAGAGAAGATTGTATTTCGGAGCGGAGGAGAGATATTCGTTTCCTCTTACAACATGAGTAATCCCCATTGTGTGATCATCAACGACATTTGCAAAATTATATGTCGGCATACCGTCAGTCTTAATAAGAATCTGATCATCGAGCGTAGAATTATCCACCGTAATGTCTCCATATATTTCGTCATGAAACGTAGTTGTTCCTTCAAGCGGCATTTTCTGCCTAATAACGTAGGGTATACCCGCCGCGAGCTTTTCTTCGACTTCTTCCTTAGAAAGATTACGGCAGTGCCTGTCGTACATCGGAGGTATGTGAGAAGCCTCCTGGATTTTTCTCACCTCGTCAAGCCTGTCCTTATCGCAGAAGCAGTAATAAGCATTTCCGCTTTCAACAAGCTTTAAAGCGTAATCCTTGAACATTCCCATTCGTTCAGACTGCACATAGGGACCGTATTCGCCTCCTACATCCGGGCCCTCGTCCCATTTGAGTCCGGCTTTTCTGAGCGTATCGTATATTACGTCTACCGCGCCCTCGACGTATCTTTCCTGATCGGTATCCTCGATTCTTAAAATAAAGTCGCCGTCGTTTTTCTTAGCTATAAGATATGTGTAAAGAGCCGTTCTCAGATTGCCGATATGCATATATCCCGTAGGGCTCGGCGCAAATCTTGTTCTTACTCTTTGTGACATTTTAAATTCATTCCTTTCTTAAAGACTTTAGCGTATTGTATCCGTTTTTTCCTGTCGAATTAGGGCTATATCCTCATGAACCTGATTTTTAAGCTCCTCTATGGAACTGAATTTTTTTTCATCTCTTACAAATCGCAGGAAACGAACTTCTATTATTCTTCCGTAAAGATTTCCGCAATAATCAAGTATATGCGTTTCCGCCAAGGGATCCGTATTTTTTTCAATCGTAGGCTTAACTCCCACGTTGGTTATTGAATTGTAGGTTTTCCCGTCAATAAGCGTTAACGTATGGTAAACGCCATTTCTGGGCACAAGCTGTTTTTGACCGAAAATCTGATTTATCGTAGGAAAATCAAGCGTTCTGCCAAGCCTGGCGCCCTCTTTTACTTCCTCGCTTATAAAGTAAGCTTCTCCCAAAAGCTCTCCCGCCTCGGAAACCTCCCCGTTTTTCAGAAGCCTCCGTATAATTTCCGAGCTTACCTCGCGCCCGTTTTTCCTTTCCATGCCGCATACGCTCACCTCAAAGCCGAATCTTCTGCCAAAGCTCTCAAGCTCGCATACGCCGCAGGCGGCCCCTCTTCCGAAACGAAAGTTTTCACCGCATACGACCGCTTCCGCGTTCATTTTTCCGGCAAGTATTTTTTCAGCGAATTCTTCACCGCTCATCTCAAATACATCGCTTATATCAGGCGAATAAATGTATTCTGCTCCCAGTCTGCTAAGTATATCAATTTTCTGTCTGTTCCCGTAAATAAACTCATACGGTTTTCCGTGCTTATAGCTTATTCCGTCAGCCGGAAATGTAAAAACTGCCGGAGTCAAGCCCTTTTTAGAATAATCTACGGCGGCTTTTATAATTTTTCTGTGGCCGCAGTGAACGCCGTCGAATATCCCAAGAGCAACGGCCGCCTTGCTTTTCATTGATCCGCCGGTTATATCAATCATTTTAACAGTCACCGTCCTGATAAAGGTTTTTCAAAACCCTAAGCTCGTTATTGTCAAAATCGGCAAAGGCAAGTCCCATAAATTCCTTTCTATATGAATAAATTCTATAACGCTCTTTTCCGTCAAAGCCTTCGAGCCTGTCAAGGCGAAGCTTCACCCCGTTTTTATACAGCTTAGTTTTCAGCTCGTTCAGATAAATTGCCGGCATATCGGCAAAAAGCTTTTCAACAGAAATAACGGCGTTCTTAAGTCCGCCATTATCCCTTAACGCTTCAAGCTCCCCAAGCGTAATGCAATCCTCAAGCTTAAATCCGTTAGAGCATGTTCTTACAAGACTTGTCATTACCGCGCCGCAGCCCAGTTTTTGTCCGAGGTCATGAATAAGAGTTCTTACATAAGTTCCTCCGGAACAGGCTATGGATATCCTTCCTTCAGAGGTTTTTTCATCATAATCGGCTATTTCAAAAGAGCTGACGGTTATCCGTCTCGCCTTACGCTCTATCTCGACGCCTTTTCTGGCAAGCTCGTAAAGCCTTTTCCCGCCGACAGACACTGCCGAATACATAGGCGGTATCTGACTTAACTCGCCTAAAAAAGAGTCGGCCGCCTCCTCTATCCGGCGAAGTGAAACCTCTGCTTTCGTTTCAGATAAGATTTTTCCGGTAATATCCTGTGTGTCGGTTACAGCCCCAAGCCTAAAGCCCGCAATATAGCTCTTTCCGGTATGCGGGATAATACTAACCGCTTTAGTAGCGTTTCCGGCAAAGACCGGAAGAACTCCTGTTGCCATCGGATCAAGAGTTCCGGAATGTCCAAGACGCTTCATTTTAAGGATACCCCTCATTTTAGCTATTACATCAAAAGAGGTAAAGCCCTCCGGCTTATTTATGCAGATTATGCCGTTTAACTGCATTTTTTAATTCCTTCTGCAACAGCGTCCACTATTTTCCTCTTGACCTCGTCTATCGTACCGTAAAGCAGACAGCCTGCCGCCTTGACATGTCCGCCTCCCCCTAATGAAGCGCAAATATCCGACACGTTTACTTCGTTAGCGGAACGCATTGATATTTTATAGCTGTTTTCATCTCTCTGCTTTATTGTGACTCCAACCTCTACTCCCTCAACCTGTAAAGGAATTCCGGCAAGACCTTCAAGCTCTGAGGAATCAACTCCCCACTTGTCAAGAATTTCAGTAGTAACACAGATCATAGTGCAGCGGTCGTCGAGATAATATTCCATTATATCGGTTACGGCTCTCTCTATCTTTATTCTTCCCCTGCTCTTTACCTCGAACATTTCTCGGTTTATTTTAGCGTATCCAATATCGAACGTCCTTTTCAGCTCAGCTACTATCTCGTGACATCTTGCAGTAGTGTTTTCATACTTAAAGCAGCCTGTATCGGTTGCAATTCCCGTATATATGCATTTTGTAATATCTTCCGTCAAGGGTACGCCGAGCATTTCCATAAGCTCGAAAACCACCTCGCAGGTTGCCGACGCGTCGGGGCATACAAGAGTTTTTTCAGCGTAATCCGTATTAGAAATATGGTGATCTATGCATAAATCAACTCTTCCGCCGTAAATCTCCTTGTATCTTCCAAGAAGATTTATATCGGCTACATCCGAGGCTATAATAAACTCAGGTTCAAAATCCTCGTCGGTATATCCGTCAGTTATAAATCCATACCTCTTTGGTATTTCGTCAGAGCATATGATTTTTGCTTTTTTTCCCATATATTTCAATATGTGGTAAAGCGCGGCGCCCGAGCCGGTACAGTCGCCGTCTGGGCTCTGATGAATAAGAATATATGCGTTTCCGCAATTTTTCAAAAGCCCTGCCGCTTCATTAAAATCTATCTTCATATTTTCACTTCCTAATAAATCATATCCTCAAAGCTCTTTAAGCTTTTGGTTAATCTCTGCACTGTGAGCGATGGAATCGTCAGCAATAAACTTTAAATCCGGGCATTTTCTCATATGAAGCCTATGAAAAAGCTCTCTTTTTATAAATCCCGCCGCGCTTGTAAGACCCTCGACCGACTTCTCAGCCTTTTCAATGCCCTCAAAGCAAGACACATATACCTTGCAGTGAGAAAGGTCGTTTGAAAGATCGACTCTGACTACCGTCAGCATCCGGTCCACTCTGGGATCCTTGATATCTCTTAGAATATCGGTCAGCTCGCGTTTAATGTCCTCAGACATTCTTCCTACCTTGAAACTGGACATATGCTACCTCCGAATAAGTTATTCCGGCATAATATCTACTAAAAAAGCTTATTCAGTATATTCCTCCATAATAAAGCCTTCAAGGATATCGCCTTCCTTAATATCTGCAAAACGTTCAAGACTTATTCCGCATTCATAGCCCTTTGCGACTTCCTTTACATCGTCCTTGAAGCGCTTAAGCGAATCTATCTTGTCTTCGGCAATAACGATACCGTCGCGTACAACTCTGATTTCGCAGGACCTTGTTATTTTGCCGTCTATGACATAAGAACCTGCGACAGCGCCGACATTTGAAATTTTATAAACCTGTCTTACCTCAGCTTTTCCGAGAACCGCCTCTCTGAACTTAGGCGACAGCATTCCCTTCATAGCGGTACCGATTTCTTCTATTGCGTCGTAAATTATTCTGTAAAGCCTTATATCAACGCCGTCGCGCTTTGCATTTTCCTCGGCAACAGGATCGGGGCGCACGTTAAATCCGACAATTATAGCTCCGGACGCCTCCGCCAGCATAATATCGCTTTCCGAAACCGCTCCTACGCCGCCGTGAATCACCTTTACTCTAACCTCTTCATTTGAAAGCTTTTCAAGTGACTGCTTAACCGCTTCAACCGAACCCTGAACGTCCGCCTTTACAATAATAGGCAGTTCCTTAACCTCTCCCTGCTCTATCTGACTGAACAGATTATCTAAGGTAACCTTCTGATAGGACTTAAACTGCTCCTGCTTTGCCTCGTGCTTTCTCTGTTCAACAAGCTCTCTGGCAAGCTTTTCATCCTCAACGGCATTGAAGGTATCTCCTGCGCTTGGAACCTCGGCAAGTCCTGTTATTTCAACCGGCACAGAAGGTCCTGCCGAATCAATTTTATCGCCCTTATGATCCGTCATAACTCTAACCTTGCCGACAGACGTGCCCGCAATTATTACGTCTCCCGTATGAAGCGTTCCGTTCTGCACCAAAAGCGTAGCGACAGGTCCTCTTCCCTTGTCGAGTCTTGCTTCTATAACGGCGCCCTTAGCAAGCCTGTCTGGATTAGCCTTAAGCTCCTTCATTTCTGCTATGAGAAGTACGTCCTCAAGCAGTTCTTTAATGCCGTCTCCCGTTTTTGCAGAAACAGGAACGCACATAACGTCTCCGCCCCATTCCTCAACGACAAGACCGTGTTCAGTCAGCTCCTGCTTGATTCTGTCTACATTGGCTCCTTCTTTGTCCATCTTATTGACAGCTACTATTATAGATACGTCGGCCGCTTTCGCATGATTTATAGATTCAATTGTCTGAGGCATAATGCCGTCGTCGGCGGCAACTACAAGGATAGCGATATCTGTAATGTCCGCGCCTCTGGCTCTCATTGAGGTGAAAGCTTCATGACCGGGAGTGTCGAGGAAGGTTATAGTCTTTTCCTGCACCTTAACCTGATAAGCTCCGATATGCTGTGTGATTCCACCAGCCTCCGAGGCTGTAACGTTCGCGTGTCTGATTCTGTCGAGAAGCGATGTTTTACCGTGGTCTACATGTCCCATAACTACAACCACAGGGCTTCTTTCCTCCGTATTATTGTCATTATCGTCACTGTTGTCGATAAGACGCTCTTCAATAGTAACAATAACTTCCTTTTCTACCTTAGCGCCCATTTCGTCTGCTACAAGCGCCGCGGTATCATAATCAATCACTTCGTTAATCGTAGCCATAACGCCGAGTCCCATAAGCTTTTTGATAACCTGCGTAGCAGTCGCCTTAAGCCTTGCCGCAAGCTCTCCCACGGTTATCTCATCGGGTATCATGATTTTAAGCTGCTGGTTTCTGGCCTTTTCCAGTTGTATACGGCGAAGTCTATCAGACTCCGTTTCCTTTTTGCTTGAATATTTATTTTTATTCCTCTGAGCCGATTTCTGATTGATTTTCTGCTTTTTGGAATAATTATCCTTATGATGCTTGCCGCCGGTCGGAGCTATCTGTTCATAGCGCTCATTGTATTTATCCAGATTAACATAAGAGCCTCTGGTGTCAATTGTCCTGCGGTTATTGGCGACTGTTGTGTCCACGCTCGACGACATATTGGTTCCCAGCTTCTGTCTTTCGCCGTGCTTCTGCGCTTTAGCCGGCTGTCTGGCGTTCTTTTTATTCTGCTCCGCCTTTATATTATCTGATTCTGTTTTGACAGGTTTAAGGTCGGTCTTGGCGCTTTCTTTCCTTGCCGGTTCCTTTTTAGCCTGAACCGGTTCCGGATTTGCTGTTTTCGCGCTCCTAGTATTTTTAGGCTTAGAAGCGGCTTTTTTTACCGTTTCCTTTTTGACGGACTTTTCCTCTTCCTTTTCCGCGTCTGATTTTAACGGTTTATTCTTAGATTCAAAGTAATCGTCAAAGCTTTCAACCTGATTCTTCTGTGAATAGTTTTCTAAAATAATATTCATTTCCTCATCTGTCAAGGCTGTCGTATTTTTTCTTTTTGTCCCGTCATATTTTTCAAGAAAATCTATAAGCTCCTGATTTTCTATTTTAAGGTCCTTTGCAGCCTCTGCAAGCTTTACTTTTTTCGTCATAGGCGAAACCTCCTATATGTTCTTAAAAGTTTATTATATGATCTATATAAACGCAAGCTCATCACTCACTGTTATTTCCGCCGTTTTTTCTTTTTCTTCCTCTGTGCGGTCCCGCAACCGTCCCCAGCGACTTGAATTTCACGGCGAATCCATAATCGCAGACCGCGGCGACCACAACCTTTTTCCCGACGGCGTCGTAAAATTCATCGGAGTCCAATCCGGAATAAACTACATCCACAGCGGAGTTATTACAGAAAAACTTTACTTCCTTTAAAGTCTTTACAGAAATATCGCTCGCCGTAATAACGCATGACGCATTTCCGCCGTAAACCGCTTCCTTGACAGCGTCGAAGCCTATTACTAACTTGCCGGCTTTCCTGCATATTGTAAGAAGATTAATTATTTTCTGCTGTGAGTTCATTTTCCATCTCCTCAAAAACCGATTCCTCTATCATGCAGGATAACGACTTTTCAAAACGCCTTGCCTTTCTGGCTTTACGGAAGCATTCGATATTTTTACAGACATACGCGCCTCTTCCGGATTTTTTCCCCGTAAAATCCAGAGAAACCTCGCCTGACGGAGCTTTTACAACCCTTATCATATCCCGCTTGCTTTTCATTTCATTACAGCCTAAACACATTCGCATCGGTATTTTTTTTGTTTTCATATTTTGGCCTCCGCAGAAATATTATTGTTCAGCCGAATCGTCTGTTAATACCATATCGTCATCCTGCCTTGAAGAATCGTATCTGTCCAAACCCTTTATAGGTATCTCAAATTCAGGCTTTATATCAATTTTATAACCGGTCAGCTTTGCGGCAAGCTTGGCGTTCTGACCTCTGTTGCCGATAGCGAGCGAAAGCTGGTCGTTCGGAACCACAACCCTGCATTCCTTCAATTCCCCGTCTGATACCGTAACGCTGATCACCTTAGCGGGCGCAAGAGATTTCGCTATGAATTCAGCCGGATCCTCGCTGTAATTAATAATATCTATTTTCTCGCCGTTTAATTCGTCCACCACCGCCTGTATTCTTGACCTTTTAGGTCCGATACATGCGCCTACAGCGTCAACGTTTTCATCCTTTGACCATACGGCAACCTTCGTTCTTGAACCCGCTTCTCTTGATATTGACTTTATCTCAACTATTCCGTCATAAATTTCCGGAACCTCAAGCTCGAAAAGACGCTTTACAAGATCCCTGTGAGCCCTTGAGATTTTAATTATAGGTTTTTTCGATTTATTTACGATGCCGGTAACGTAAACCTTTACCTGATCCCCCTCTTTGAGATGTTCTCCGGGAATTTGTTCGTTTCTGAAAAGATAAAGCTCTGTTTTGTCATAAACTACCGTTACCGTACCGCTGCCCGGCTCTACCTGAGAAACCTTAGCGGTTATGCATTCGTTTTCCTTGTCCTGAAATTGACTAAGTATATTTTCACGATTAATCTCCCTTAAATCGCCTTTTATGGACTGCTTTGCCGACTGCGCCGCCGCTCTGCCGAATTTAGCGGCGTCAAGAGGATATTCAACAGTACCTCCCAGATAAGCGTTCGGATCGATAGTTCTTGCCTCGTCAATATTAATCTCATTATAATCGATCGGTTCATCATCTACAACAGTCTTGATAAGATACATTTCCAGCTTTTTATTAGCCGGATCAATATCTACTCTGATATTGTCCTCACAGTCCGGATATGCCTTTCTGATTGCCTTCAGCAATGCAGACTTAACCTTTTCCACCAATATTTCTGTTTCAACACTGTTTTCATCGCCCAGAAGCGACAATGCTTCAAAAAAACCGCTGTTCATTTTTACAAATTCCTCCGTTTAAATTATATACTGTTTATAATAAATCTTCAAACTCCTCGTAAAGCCTTACATACGCAATATCCTTAAGGGTTAATTCGCCGCAGACGTCTTCCTCGCCGTCGTTCTCTCCCGGAAAAGCGATAGTAATTTTTTCCTTGTCAAAGTCCGCGAGTATGCCGACGATTTCCTTCTCGCCGCCAAAATCCCTTATTGCTCTCACCCTTACCGGAAGGCCTGTTCCGGCTATAAAGTGTGATTCGCGAATAAGCTCACGTTCAAGTCCGGTGGAGCCGACCTCGAGTATATAGCTTTGCGGAATGGGATCAGCTTCGTCAAGAAGCCTGTTGACCGGCTTGGTCAGATTTTCACAATCCTCTATTCCGACTCCGCCGTCCTTGTCAATAAAAATACGGAGGTACCAGCCTGCGCCCTCCTTTTCAAAGCGAATATCCCATATCCTCAAGCCCTGACGTTCCGCCTCGTTCTTTACAAGCTCATAAACGGTCTGCTCTGTGGGACCGAATTTTTTTATCTTCATAGTTTATATTCTCCTGCCGAAATCTCCTGAAAGTTTTAACCCATGCTTTGACCCAAGCGGCGGCCCATTTTTATGCCGCAATAAGAAAGACCGGAAATTTCCGGTCTTGAGCATACTTTATACATACTATTTCATATTATACCACATTATGCTTGAAAAATCAAGGGTTAAAAAAACTTTTTTATACGTCAGAAAGGGAACGCATAAGCGTTCCCTTAAAAAACATATCAATTATATTTCGCTATTTCTTCGTCTATAACAGCCTTCCATGAATCGCGAAGCTCTGCCCATGAGGACGGCGCGCCTTCATATTTTGTTATAAGAGCGTCGGTAAGGTTCTTCATAACGCCTCTGGTGTTGTAATCGTATGTTTCGTCAGTCATTCTCGAGCCCATTCCGTAGCCGAAATCGAAAACAGGAGTTACATTTGCAGGATCCATAAGTGACTGCCACATATCCCACTGCTCCTCGGTTATGTACTTTGTCTTTTCGCCGCTGGCATTAACTGTCGGAATTAAAGCCTTTTCTCTTGCCGCCGAGGTATACTGCTCGTCTGTAGCCGCGATTCTTTCACACTTGATATATGCCGCAACCGCGTCGCCCTTATCTGAATTTGCTACAAGCATCTTAGCGCCGAACGATGTGCACAGGAAGTACTCGTCTGATCCAGGCATTTTAGGGAATGGAACGAGGAATATATCTCCGTCGGGGTTCTTTCCGTTAGATTCTGAAAGCGCCCATGGAGCCATTCCGTAGAAAAGAACTGAACCGTCGTCCGGGAAGAAGCTGTGCCATGCGGTATCATAAAGGTTTGTTTTAGCGATTTCTTCAAGAATAAGCTCTGCCTGCTCTATTTCAGGATTCATTACATTGTTTGTAAACTTTGTTCCGTCATAATTAACAATAGTCTGTCCTGTTGACTGAACAAGAGCCTGCCCGAACCAGCCTGTACAGCCGTATCTTGTTTCACCGTCGTCCGCATTGTTTACAAAGCTCTTCATCATGGACATGAAAGCGTCCCAATCCCATTCGCCCTTCTGATAAAGCTCATATGGATCGTCCAAACCTTCGTCCTCCATCATTTGTCTGCTGTAAATAATGCAAACGGGATCGCTTATGCAATAAGGTACTACATAATGAGCGCCCTTGTATTCCATCTTATCAGCCAAGCCCTTTACATCAGCCCACAGCTCGTCTTCAAGATCAATGTAATCGTCTAATGGCTGATACTGATTTTTATAAACGCCGTTTGGAACAGCGTCCCATTCATAAGGGAACATATCTACAGGATCTCCGCCGAGAAGTCTGTTTGCTAAATCGTCATATTTTGTTTCATAGGTTGTTGAAATCCATTCAACCTTAGCTCCGTAAACGTCCTCAAAAAGCGTAAGCGCGATAGAACGGTCGTCATTGCCTGTCGGGTTAACGTCATAATAGCTGAGCCAGCTTATAGTCTGTCCTTTAATGTCAGGATCGCCTTCATTAATAGAAGCGTCAGCAGAAATCTTGACATCGTCTTCAGATTTTGTTCTTGACTCGGAGCCTGATTTGTCCGAATCTCCGCCGCCGCAGGCTGTAAACGCAGCCATCATGGTCATAGCTGCCAGAGCGGCAAGTATTCTTTTTAATTTCATTTAATAATTCTCCTTTTGGATTAAAATAATCTCTCAGAAAAGTATTTAGCTACTTTCTTTCAATATAATTATATATAATTTCCACCTATATGTCAAGAAAATTTAACGCTTTATAAATAGAAAATTTATGCAGATATAACCATATTTATATTAATTTACAATACCATACGACGTATTTTTTATACACAGTAAATGAACATTTAATTTTCCGAGGAAATAAACTTAAACGGTCCTGATTTCAGAAAATATTATAATAACAGTAAATTTGACAGTTAGGGCAAAGAATGTTATTATATAATATAATCAGATTCAGGAGGTAATTAGATGAAAACAAACAGATTTATAAAAATATTAGCTTGTTCTGTTTCGGTTATTTCATCGGTTCTGTATTTTAATTACGGCGCCCTTTCAATTATAGATTTCAGCGCCGGCGAAAATGAACTGATAAATAATGAAACAACTCCCTTCAAGGTGAATATTACTTCCGGAAATAAAATTGCCGCTGTTATTCCTGTGGGAATAGGCGTAAGGGGCGACGCGGACGAAAGCGGCAACGTATCGCTTTATGACGCTATTGAAATATCCAAATATCTTATAAACAAACCCAAGGAGGGCTATCTGGATTCTCTGGGCTTCGCCATGTCCGATACCGACCTGAACGGTCAGGTTGATTTATATGACGCTATAAACGTTGCAAAATACCTTATATATACCGGAACCCCTGAGGAAAGATGGGATCGTATATTCAATGAATAAGCAGGACGTATATCGTCCTGCTTTTATAAATCAAAAACGCGGACACTAACTAAAGGTCCGCGTTTTTTCATACTATAATCAGCCGCATTATTCTTCATTATTTTCAGCGGCAGCCTCCGGCTGAGAAGTCTGTTCGGAGGTCTGTTGAGACTGAACAGGAGCTGCCTCAGCAGAAATATTATTATCCTCCGGAGCCGAAGAAGAATCCGAAGTAAGCTTTGAGCCGCAGCACTGACAGAACGGCTGCCCCGGATTTATTTTTGCTCCGCACTGCGGACAATTAGAAGAAGCGTTCATACTGTCAAGCTCCTTCTTAAGCCTTTCAATCTCGGCTTTAGCATTATTTATTCCGTTAAACGGATCCTCATAGCCCGCCGGAGCAGAGTTATTTTCATTAAAAAACTTCTGACCGATATATATATATAGATTATTAATTTTAGACTCTTCATTTTTTATCGCCTTATTGAGCCTGGCCTTTTCAGTCATTTCCTTTCCCTTATCCTGAACGTTTCTGGCGGCGTCGCTTGCCGCAGCCATAGCGTTTCCGGCAGTGCTCTTAAGCTTATCTAAAAAACCCATTTCAATTTTCTCCTTTTAAATATCAAATATTATTTATTATTTCCCGCAGAATCCACACTGATCGCCTTGTCAATAGTTGAAATTGCAACGTCTCCCTGGCTGAACGCCCTAAAGCCTAATACAGCAAACATAATTACTTTGACAAGATCAATAATTCTGCTAAGTACATAATCCAGTTCAAGAGGTATTTCCAAGCTCCAATCAAACAGGCTGTTGAATATGCCCAGAATATCATTAACTGAGCTTATAACCGCTCCGCAGGCGGAAAATACCAGCATCAGCGCCACAGCCTTGAAAGCGGCCTTTCTCAGCCATATATTTTCCTCCTTCAAAAAAATGTAGCCTGCCAGTAAAAGCATTGGTATATATCCCCCGAAAAGCGACGCAAAATACATGACTGCTCCCATAACGCCTACTGAAATACCAATTTTAGTTTTCTGCATAATTTTTCCTCCATATTAAAAATCTTATAATAATTTTATACTGAATCCTGAATTATGTCAATAGTAATAATAAACAAATTAATAAATACTTTTTATATAACGGAATATATAAGAGGAGGCTGATCTGTTGGCCTGTCAGTCAACCTGAAAATATTTTCAGCTCTTCGGGCGGCTTCCTCCAGCTTATTTTTATCGTTAGAATAAAGCGTCATTAAAACGCTGTCCTTTTCGGCATAATCTCCAAGACCGAAATTTATAATCAATCCGGCGGAATAATCAATAGCGTCATCCTTGCCTGTGCGTCCCGCGCCTGTGAGAAGAGATACAAAACCGATTCCCTCACTGTCAATTTCAGCGATATAACCGCTTTCCTTAGCTTTTATTTCTATTTTATGCTTCGCTTCAGGAAGTAATGAATAATTATTTATAAATCCCGCGTCGCCCCCCTGAGCCGAGATCATCTTTTTAAATATTCTTAAAGCGTCTCCGCATTCAACCGCGTTTTCTGCAAACGCTCTGCACTCCTGTAAGGAGCCCTTTCCGGCAAGCTCCAGCATATTAGCCGCCAAAACCATGCAAAGCTCATAAAGTCTTCCCTTTTCTCTGCCCTTTAATACCTCGACAGCTTCTATAACCTCAAGTGCATTTCCGACCGCTTTTCCTAAGGGCTGATTCATATCGGTTATAACGGCGCGGCACTTTTTGCCTGCATTCCGCCCAGTTTCAACCATAAGAGACGCAAGCCTTTCCGCATCATTAATATTTTTCATAAAGGCTCCGCTTCCCGTTTTAACATCCAGCAAAATGCAATCCGAACCTATCGCAAGCTTTTTGCTCATAATACTGGCGCATATCAGCGGTATACTGTCCACAGTTGATGTAACGTCCCTAAGCGCATAAAGCTTTTTGTCCGCCGGTACAAGATTTCCGCTTTGCGCTATGATTGCAGTACCGACACGGTTTACTGTATCGATATAATTTTCACGCTCCAAATCAACATTAAAGCCTTGAATGCTTTCAAGCTTGTCGATTGTTCCTCCGGTAAAACCCAGTCCTCTTCCTGACATTTTAGGTACTTTTATGCCGCAGGCGGCACAGACCGGAGCTATGATAAGACTTGTCTTATCGCCGATTCCGCCGGTACTGTGTTTATCCACAGTTATGCCGTCAATACCGCTTAAATCAATTTTTTCTCCTGAATCTCTCATAATAAGAGTAAGGTTTTTTGTTTCCTCCTCAGAAAGACCGTTTAAGCATACGGCCATAAGCCATGCCGATACCTGATAATCAGGCACCTCTCCGCTGACATATCCGTTTATAAGCCATTTCATTTCATTTGCGGAAAGAGGCTGCTTTCGCTTTGTTTTGAAAATAATGTCGCAGGCGTTCACTGTATAACTCCTCCTTTAAAACCGACGCAATTTACATTATATGCGATTCGGTTTAAAAAATGCAAAAAGCCGAATTTTATCAGCCTTATATAGTATTTGCGGCATTACCGCTTTTATCGGTAATGCCGCTTAAAAAATTAATAATATGTACAAGTAAAATTAGGCGATTTCAATCCCAGATAGCCTCTGAAATCATTGCCCTTAACCGTTACCTGATTATCTACTACAACGTAAGCCGCATAGCCTCCGTCTCCCTCGACTATCGAAATCCAGTTTGCCGGATTGTCAGATAAAGTAATTCCAAGGCATGATTCAAGATCAGACCTTACCTGATCAACGCTTATAACCTCGACCGTTCCGTAATGCGGGTCACACTGAGCGTCATATTCGCAGTATACGCTTCTCAAATAAGGAATGTCCTCATAGAATACGTCGTAGCAAGACGCGGTGCTTCCTCCGCTGGAGGCGCTGAACATGGCGAGCGCAAAGCTTCCGTTATAGTAAACGGCCTCGCCCAATACTGAATTTACAGCGTTAATTACATTCTGCGGAGGATTAGACTTAGGATAAAGATCTCCGGCGCTTCCTCCCTTATACATAATATAAGTATAGACCGCTACCGCCTGAGCCTTGATAGCCTCGTTGCTCATAGAAGAGCCGACCTCGTTATATGTAACCATTGATACTATGTCAAGTACCGATCCGCTGACTCCTCCGGCCGAAATAGTATCCTTTGTCCTGCCGGTATTCTGGATATAAGTCCCGGGATAATAATGCTGAAGGATCTGCTGATAGTTCCATCCAGCGTATGACGCATAATGATTAGCTCCGTTCTGACTCATTCCAACTCCGTGCCCGTATCCATAGGTTGTAAAGGCAAAATTGCCCGCCTCAACATTTACAGGCTCAGATTCCTGACGTTCCGGTACGGGAACAATCTGAATTGATTCATAATCGTCCTGCTCTATGTAGCTTACGCCCGTATCGTTTACAACGACTCCCTCGTCAGACGGCTCGGTTTCCTCTTCGGGCGCCTCGACGGTTTCATAGCTTACAAGCGATAAATTATCATTATAATCTGATAAATTAGCCTTCCACCATGCCGTAACCTCGTATTCATCAGTCGAATTCTCCGTCGTTTCAGGAATTTCAATTTCGGCAGCAGGCGCAGTTGTAACCTGTTTATCTTCCACTGCTTCAACATTTCCGGTATAAAGCCTCGCTGTTAATGCGGCGGAACCCATTATCACAGCGGCTGTTAAAACGGCTATGCCCTTTCGTGGTATTCGTAATTCCATATCTCTCTCCAATTCCTATTTATTATTGATCCTCAGTTACAGCAGAGTCTTCACGAGCATTGCCGCCGCTCGCGGCCTTATCAATTTTATCTGCTGTTTCGTGATCACGCAAACGCCTTGCGACGACGATAAAGCGTGAATTGTCTTCGTCCAAATGACATGTTGAAAGCGTAAGAAGCTTGTCCCCGTAATCAACGTCTATATCCGGCGATATCATAGATCTACTGCGAACAGTTTCGACATAATCGTCAAAATCCTTTTCATTGCTCAGATCATGCGTATCCCAGTAAGCAAATTCTGGTCCGTAGGAGGATTCTCCGTAACTTCCGCTTGTCACAAAATATCCGAAGATTATATATTTGTAATCTCTATAATTTGAACTAAATTCAATTATAGGATTTTCATCATAAAAGGATTCGTCCTGCCTATAATAATGCAGCGTGGCAAACTTTGAACCGTTAAGCATGTTATGACCGTAAAGCACCACGTTGTCAGTCTGCTTGCTTTCATCTGCCTCAAAATTATCTCTGTAATCCATAAAAATTGTTCCGGATTCAAGATAATCGCCGTAAAGATCTCTATGAAGATAATAATCGTTTCCCTGTTCGTCAAGATCCTCGCCGTCATACTGAACAACCGGATAATCAACATAAGTATTGCTTATCTTAATATATCCTACAACATCGTCATTTTCCCTGAGAAGCATCTTAGCAAGTCCGGTCAATCCGGGTTCGTCCGAAAAATTTTCTATTATTGGCAGCTCAGGCTCTGTGGGAGCCTCAGTTACCGGTTCCAAAACATCGGCCGACGAGCTTGACGGAGTCTTGTCCTCTCCGTTTCCGCCGAATACAAACACCGCGCCCAGAGCAATAACTGCTACTGCGGCAGTGCAGCCGATAGTAATCAAGCTTTTCTTAGATATCATTTTGTTTCCTGCCCTTTCATACGTCCTTAATTTGTCGCAAGCGGATAGCCTTCAAATTCGGCGTCTGGATCGTATGTCTTTTCGTTCCATTCATAATATATCGACGGCCAGAGTATATTAGGATTTTTCCTTACGTTGTCGGTTCCCTCATAAGGATCCTCTCCGTCGCGCAAAAGCCTGCCCATAACTATAAGTCTTCCTGTGTCAAAAACGCTGTTGCAGGTCGAAAGCGTAAGAAGCTGATCGCCATATCTGACGTCCACATCGTTAAATGTGAGCGCACGTTTTTTAGCGTTATTCACAAATTCATAGAAATCGTCTTCTCCTGCAAAATTCAGGGTATTCCAGCAGTCAAACTTTGTTTCGGTTTCATCTTCCGCGTCTATGATGAAATAAGCGAATATTTTATATTTATAAGTCTCGTAATTGGAACTGAGCTCGATAATCGGATGTTCGCTGTAAAAGCCGTTTACGTCTTCATAATCCTGAAGACCTCCGAACATAGAGCCGTCCTTCATGTCATGTCCGTAAACAATAAGGTTCTGTGAATTTTCAAGAACCTTAACTCCGTCTACCACATAGTCGAAATAATTTCTCCAGTCAAGGAATATCGTCCCTGCCTTGGCGTCCTCTTTATCAATATTCTTATTGAGATAATACTCGTTGCCGTCCTCTTTCCTTCTTTGAACGACAGGATAGCTGATTTCGGTTCCGGGTATCTTTATATATCCGACAACATCCTGATTTCTTTCAAGAAGCAGCTTAGCGCCCTCTTTAAGCTCCCAGCTTTTATAAGCCTCGGGCTCCGCTTCATTTTCCTGAGACGGCTCCTCTGCCGCGCCGGAGTTAGCCTTATCGTAAATATCCTCTATTTCTTTACCAAGCTGTCTGTTTTTATAGTTTTCGACATAATAATCAGCGATCAGAAAAAGGCAAACGCTAAATACGACGACCGCCGCCATAAAAATTGTTTTCCTTACAACCTCGCCTACGCTGTCGCCCTTCCAAGGCAGGAGTCCCCTAATCACGTCCTTGTATGTTCGCCTCTGATTGCCTGAAACATTCTTTTTAGGAAGATTGTCGGGCATTACGACAAGCATCTGCTCAAGAAATTCGAAAATTCTATAAGCGGTATTCATTCTTATATTATCCCGACTCTTATCCTCAAGCTGCCACAGCTTAAGAAGCTTTACAATACGCTTTTTACCGCAGCTTATGCCGACATAGACGGTACCTACAGGCTTTTCGGGCGTTCCGCCGCCCGGCCCTGCCGTTCCTGTCACAGAAATACATATATCGGCTCCGGATTGCTTTTGAAGTCCTGCCACCATCGCAAGGGCAACCTGACGGCTTACAGCGCCGTATTGCTTGAAAAGATTCTTAGGAACGCCCAAATATTCGTGTTTTATTTTATTAGAATATGTACATACTCCGATTTCAAAAATCTTAGACGCGCCGGGAACTGACGTTATCAGTTCTGAAAGGAGTCCTCCGGTACAGCTCTCCGCCGTAGCTATAGTTACTCCTTTAATTAATAACAATTTTACTACATCTGTAACCAATTTGTCAAGATTATCAGGGGTCACTTCGTTAGTTTGTCCTATTTCACCATTATTCCTATCTGTATTTTTCATACTTTCACCAAATTTTCGTTTACACTATTAACTTTTTATTCTAATAATCAAAATTCAAGATTAAATATTTTGAGCTCCGTATCATTTACCGCCTTGTCTACAAGCTCGGAAAAGTCGAATCCGTTCTGAGCGTTTTCAACATCCGAAAGCAGCGGTCTGACCTTTGGATGACGCGGAGTAAAGACAGTACAGCAATCCTCGTAAGGCTGAATTGATATGTCGAAAGTATCTATTTTTCTGGCAGTTTCGACAATTTCAGTCTTATCCATTCCGATAAGCGGTCTGAAAACGGGTATCCTGCACACTGCGTCGGTACACGCTATTGCGTTCATAGTCTGACTTGCAACCTGTCCTACGCTTTCACCGGTTATCAAAGCAAGGCATTTTTCCCTTTCTGATATCCTCTGAGCAATCTCCATCATCAGCCTTCTCATTATTATTGTGAAAAACTCCTCGGGGCAATGATTTTTTATAGCCTCCTGTATTTCAGTAAACGGAACGCAGAAAAAGGCTATGCTTCCGCAGTAATCGGTCAGTCTTTCACATAGCTGCTCTACCTTTAACCTTGCTCTTTCAGAAGTATAAGGAGGGCTGACATAATGAACAGCGGATATATGTACTCCTCTCTTTGCAAGCATATATCCCGCCACCGGACTATCTATCCCTCCGGAAAGCAGCAGCATAGCATGACCGCTTGTTCCAACCGGAAGGCCGCCGGCTCCTTTAATGTTTTCCCCGTGGACATAAGCCTTGCTGTCACGGATTTCCACAGTAACCGTTACCTCCGGATTATTAACGTCCACCTTAAGATTGTCAAATCTGGAAAGAAGAGCGCCCCCGAGCTCACGACAGATTTCAGGCGATTTCATAGGAAAGCTCTTATCCGCTCTTTTGGCCGTCACCTTAAAGGTAGAAGCATAGCTAAGCGCCTCTTCCAGATATTCAAGACTAACTCTTTTTATATCGTCAAACTGCTTTTCACAAACGGCAGCCCGGCAGAGCGCCGCTATACCGAAAACCTTTTTAAGCCGATCCACAGCTTCGTCAGTATCGTATTTCTCTTCGTAAGGATCAATAAAAATCGTCGACTGAGCCCTTGTTATATTTGTTTTGCCGAGATCTTTCAGACGTCTTTTTATATTTTTGACGAGAACATCCTCAAAAGTCCTCTTATTGAGGCCCTTCAGAGCCATTTCTCCGTATTTCACCAAAATAATTTCCTTCATCCCTTTATCATCTCCGTTATTCAAAATAAAAAAGCTCCTCGAAACGCTTTTCAAGAGCCACGCAAATTAATAAGGCAAGCTTCGCGCTCGGACAAAATTGATTATTCTCTATTGAGCTTATTGTCTGACGGGATACCCCGACCATTTCCGCCAATTCTCCCTGTGAAACCTTTTTTTCCGCCCTGACGGCTTTAAGGCGGTTTTGCAGCGTTAACGCCTCCATTTTAACCCCTCCCGTCAGAAATCAAGAATAAACAGCACGATCCAGCAGATAAGCGAGGCGGACGCCGCCAATCCGAAGATCAAATCGTTTTTTCTTTTAAGCTTCGCAAATCTGTAAAGCTTATCGGAAGCGCAGTAGGCCATAGCCATTATACAGTAAGGATAAGGAGAAACGCCCTTTATAATACTGTAGCAGATAAAAAATATGCATATCAGACATACTATTATCCCTGAAAAATTCAAAGCGTCAAGATATATTTTCTGCTCTCTCTCATCAGGACCTTCCTCACGGCCTCTTTTCAATATTTCTTCCTTGTCCATAACAGTTCCTTTCAGGCGCCGGCGCATTTAAATCATAGAAATATAATATCATATCCTCAGGTATATGTCAAGCATACTTGTCATACAATTTTTACCGGGATTTTATTTATAATGTATCAGTTTTTTTTGCGCTTCTTCAATCGCGTCGGCCAGCGTCATAAGCTCCTCCTCAGTGTTACAGAAAGACAGACTTATTCTTAACGCCGAATCTGACAAACGAGAATTCAAACCGAATTCAGTTAAAACGCCGCTTTGCGTTCCCTTTGAACAGGCGGAACCGCTTGATACATAAATCCCCTTGGACTCAAGATAATGAAGCATTATTTCCGAACGTATTCCGGGAACGGATAAATTTATTATATAAGGAGAGCAGTCGTCGCCGGAATTAACAACAACTCCGTCTATGAGCAAAACTCGCTTTATAAATGCGTTTTTCAGATTGACGATTTCCGAATATCTTTTATCCGCCGTACCGCTCAGCGACTTTACGGCTGCTCCGAACGCGGCAATCATCGGAACATTTTCTGTTCCCGGGCGAAAGCCTTTTTCCTGCCCGCCGCCGAAAAGCAATCCCGAAAGATGAAGACCTTTCTTTACATAAAGGGCTCCTGCTCCCTTACAGCCGTATATCTTATGCGCGCTCATAGATATCAAATCGGCATTCAGCGATTTCATGCGCAGCGGCAGCTTCATAAAGCCCTGCACTGCGTCGCAATGAGTCAGACATTGGGGGAATTTCCTTTTAACAGCCGAAAATACGCTGACTGCCGGCAGTATATAGCCTGTTTCGTTATTAACCATCATCATACTGACAAGACATGTTCTTTCGTCAACGGCGCCGACAATTTCTTCGCAGGATATTTTTCCGGAACTATCCGGCGAGATCCTAACGATTTCAAACCCCTGCTTTTCAAGCTCGTTCATCGCGGCTTTAACCGACGCATGCTCGACCGACGTCGTCACGATTCTGGGACGTCGCTTTCCGAACGACCTTGCAGCGTCGAAAATAGCCGCATTATTGCTTTCAGTGGCGCCAGAGGTAAAATAAACGCACTCTGTTGGACAGCTTAACTCCCTTGCTATAATTTTTCTTGCCTCATCTATTGCAATCTGGGCTTTCAGCCCCCTGGCGTGTAAGGACGAAGGGTTTCCGTAATTATCCGTCATACAGTCAAGCGCCGCTTCAACTGCCTCGCTGCAAGGCTTTGTGGTAGCGGCGTTATCAAGATATATCTCCATTTAAATCATTCCGTTTCTATTGAATTAATGCTATTATAACATAAATAACTGTTTTTTTCAATTGATATAAATACAAAAAGCATATAACGAAACAAAAAACGGCGGTATAAACCGCCGTTTTAAAATGCAGACTTAAACGCCCTTATAATAGGTAAGCTCAACGTCCATTCCCACAAGATACTCATGAAGAAGTACCAGATCCGCAATCGTTATGCTTCCGTCGCCGTTTGTATCGGCAGCAGACGCTTCAATTACATCAGGGATATCTTTAAGAAGCATGCTTCTTAAAGCCGCGGCGTCGAACACATTAATAACCTCGTCGGCCTTGACGTCTCCGGGAATAAATCCTAATGGATTTTCCGTTGTTTCCTCGGTAGATTCTGTAGGCTTTTCATCTGCTTTATAATTTTTCCAATCCGGAAGCTCACTGAGGGTAACGCAGAAATCGCTCTGATATGTCGTCTTTAAGGTGTCAAAATTATTGTAACGCTGACTGTCGGACAAGAAATTATCCGTACCGTTGTCATACCAGATACAGAAATAGAGCCAGTAAGCCTTTTCTATAAGCATATTTTCAACGCTTGGTACCGAGTCGTTTTCAGACATAGCCACAAGCTTTTTATTATTCGTAAGATTTACAAGATTATAAAATGTACCGGATATTGCGTCCTCATTCGGAACGCCTGAAAGCCCGTCGGTCCTGTTATATACCGTATTGTATTTATCATACGCCACAATATCAACCCACTCGTCTCCGGGATACCATTCAGGCGACGAGGAATAAGTATAGCTGTTATATTCCCAGATAAGGTTATGAAGTCCGTAGGTTTCTGTAAGCTCGGTATAAAGCTGCTTCCAAAGAGCCTTGTAAGCTTCTGCTCCGTCCTGTCCCCACCAGAACCATGCGGCGCCGGGATTTCCCTCCGCTTCATGATAAGGTCTGAAAATTACGGGTACTCCCGCTTCCTGCACCTTAATAAGCTGCTCGGCAATATCCTCAATAGCCAGCATTATATACTCGTATTCCTTTGTTCCCTTGACAACGGCATTTTCAACGCTGAATGTATCGTTGGGTTTATATGAGCATTTACTCCAATCAACCGCTTCGCCGACCTCATAGCTTGTAAAATCATTCGGAAGATTTATATGCCAGCATACTGTCGGAATACCGTTTCTATCGTTTGCCCATTCAATTATTCGCTCCGTAGAGCCGTCGTCCCAGCCGTAAAGAGGATTATAGTTCATCATATCAAAGCCTCTTATAGCAGGATAATCTCCGAAATTTTTCTTGATCCACTCAAATTCGGTTTCATAACCTAATAACTCGTCGCCGCTGTAACCGTTTGGACTGTCCTCAGTATGTCCTCCGCCGTATATCTCCTGCTGACCGGAGATTATATTCTTGCCGTAAACGTCGCAGAGATAATTCATTAATCCCTGAGCTTCCTTTGTCGCATTTGGGTCGGAAAGCGTCGGATCTATATTCAGCTCCGGCAAGACCGCTTTTTTTACGGTAATAGTATCAAACGCGGCATATCCGTATTTCGTAAGAAGCTCTATAGTATTTACGCCCTTGTTCAATCTGAATATTCCAAAGCTCTTGTCAGTCCACGTATCGGCATACGGAAAATCGACCATATTCTCAGCGCCGTTTATTGAAATAGTCTGCATTCTCGAACCCTGGTCAAGTATCTGAACATATCTCGTATTGATCTCGTACATGCCGTCCTCCGGAGCCGTAACCTCAAACCTCATTGTTCCACCGGTCAGGTAAACGAATCCTTCACCCGAGTATCCCGGGAGCTGCTTGTCATAAATAGACGTCCAGACATCAAGTCCGTCAAGCTCAAGATTTTCACATTCATCATCAAAAATCACGTCTGTTTCCGCCGCTCCCGCCGGGACTGCGGAAGCCATTGCGGACAGCATCATCGCCGCAGTCACAGCCGACGCGATTTTTTTAATTATTTTCAGCATTTTGCAATTCCTCCTCATATACATATTACGAATATTTCTCTTTATAAATTATAACCCCTAATCTCCGAATTGTCAATATTAATATAATAATTTATACTCCACATTATCAAATAGTTAAATTTCAACAAAAAGACTTATTATATATTATTGAATTTGACGTTTATACAATAAAAGACGCTTTATTTTATAAAGCGTCTTTAAGAATTTTATTTTATTGAATTCCATGAGAAATATCTTTATATTCGTAATCCTCATAATCATTAATATCAAAGTTCTTTATTTCGGGATTACCGTCAAACTCTATTTCAGTCAGTCGGCAGTAAGCTTCTATGCCGCCGTCCTCTGCATACCCTTCATAGTCCATAATAACTCCGGTTATTTTATCGACTGTAAATTTAAAATTATATACGCCTAATTTTTCTCTGGCGTAATCGCTTGTATATCCTTTAATAACAACGCAGTCTCTGCCCAGTAAATCTGTTTCCCCGTCGATTTCCCACATATCCTCGACAGTCATAAAATTAAAAATAATATCCTGCGCAAAAAGAGCCTCGCTGGCAGTTCTCGTATTTGTCGGGTCGGCTCTGTGAGCATAGGTATTGATTCCGTCGGCGCCAAGCGTTATGCGCTCGTTATTTGGAATAGGGGCTGCATATTCCCTTTTGCATGAACCAAGACTATACAGAATTGATTTGTTTTCAGATGAAACTTCTATAATCGAATCGTCAGAAGATGTGTAAATTTCAGAAATATTTCCATCAGGCTGATAGGATTTTTCATAACAATCGGCTGTTACAAGATTACATGCAAAATCAGCCGTTGTCACCCCATTACGTCTTAAAATTTCTACATGCCCTTCCGCCGTATCAAAATAATCAATACTATTGAGCATTTTGTAGAATATATCATATTTTGCGATTTCCTCGTTATCTGTTACGGCAGCCAAAGCAATCTCGCTGCCGGAGCTTTGATTCTGTTCAAGACGTCCGCTTATATCCTGAAAATTTTCAGTTGAAAGCATTGCCGCTCCGTTTTCAGCTGTTTTAGGAATATCAGGCACAGGGCTTTTATCAGCGTTAGCACAGACAATTCCCGCGCCCAGAACGCCGACTGCGCTCAAGGAAATAATTGACGCCAAAACTTTTTTGTTCATATTGATCTCCCCTTAATTTAATATACGACGGTTATATAAATTACTTATTTATTGTTAGCAAAAATTGCATAATTCATCGCGACAATATTATTTCTATAAAAATAATAAAGCAAATAAATGTCAATATTTAAATTGTAAACTTTTTATGAACAAGCTTTCTGTAAAATTCCCTATTGACAAACCACTTATGCAATGCTACAATAATATAAAATATAATAATCTTCGGGGCAGGGTGATAATTCCCTACCGGCAGTTAAAGTCTGCGAGCTAAAAAGCATGATCCGGTGTAATTCCGGAACCGACAGTAAAGTCTGGATGAAAGAAGATAAAAGCAGAACAATGTCCCTGAAATATTTATTTCAGGGATTAATTATTTACCCTAAAGCGCTCCGTATATAATCGGGGCGTCTTTTTGTTGAGAAGGCGGTGTCTATGAAAAAGGAAGATTATATGAAAGCCGCTCTGAACGAGGCTGTCAAAGGCTTGGGATTTACTAATCCAAATCCAATGGTCGGCGCTGTAATCGTAAAGGACGGCAGAATCATAAGCCGCGGCTACCATCGGCGATACGGAGAGCTTCACGCCGAACGAAACGCGATAAACAACTGCAAGGATAACTTAAACGGCTCGGAAATTTACGTTACTCTGGAGCCATGCTGCCATTACGGTAAAACTCCTCCATGCACAGAAGCTATTATTCAAAGCGGTATTAAAAAAGTATTCATAGGCTCAGAGGACCCCAACCCGCTTGTTGCAGGAAAAGGAGCGGAAACGCTTAGAAAACACGGAATATATGTGGAATCGGGGATTTTAAAGAAAGAGTGCGACAGGATAAACGATGTTTTCTTTCATTATATTACCTATAAAACTCCTTTTGTGGTAATGAAATATGCAATGACAGCCGACGGTAAAATCGCCTGCTACAACGGAGAATCTAAATGGATAACCGGAGAAAGGGCAAGAGAAAACGTACAGAAAAGCCGGCTGAGGTATTCGGCTGTAATGGTGGGGGCGGGAACTGTAATTGCGGACGATCCTATGCTGACCTGCCGACTTGAAAACGGAAGAAATCCGATTCGTATTATATGCGACAGCAGGCTTAGAATACCCGCCGACTGCAATATCGTTAAAACCGCCGATAAGGTCAGAACTATTATAGCATGTCTTGAAACAGCGAAAAACGCGGAAATTTACCAAAAATACGGCGTTGAAATTCTCAGAACAGGCGAAAGGGACGGTCGCGTCGATCTCAAAGAGCTTGTCGTTAGACTTGGAGAAATGAAAATTGACAGTATACTGCTGGAGGGCGGATCGGAGCTTAATTACAGCGCTATGAAGGTGGGAATTGTAAATAAAGTTCAGGCATATATTTCTCCGAAAATATTCGGAGGAAAAAACGCGCCCTCTCCTGTAAGCGGATTAGGCGTAAGCAGTCCGGCGGACGCCTTTATGCTGCATAATCCCAGCATAAGCCGATTTGGAGAGGATATTCTGATCGAATGGAGGACTATGGACTGATGTTTACGGGAATAATTGAAGAAATAGGAAAAATTTCGTCTATAAAAAGAGGCGCGGGAGAATCCAGACTTGTTATCAGCGGTAATATTATTTTTGACGACCTTAAAATCGGCGACAGCGTCGCTGTAAACGGAGTTTGTCTTACGGCGGCCGAAATAAGCGGCAGAACCTTCGCTGCCGACGTTATGAACGAAACCTTTAACCGATCCTCCCTTTCCGACCTCAAAACGGGCAGTCCGGTAAATCTTGAAAGAGCAATGGCGGCCGGCGGAAGATTCGGAGGTCATATAGTCGCCGGACATGTGGACGGAACCGGTACCGTTACGGAAATAAAAAACGACGGTATCGCAGTCTGGTATAAAATAGCGGCAGAAAGCTTTGTGCTTAGATATATCGTCGAAAAAGGTTCGGTTTCCATTGACGGAATCAGTCTTACCGTCGCGGCGGTAACGGATAAGGATTTCAGCGTGTCAGTTATTCCGCATACCGCCCGTGAAACAATACTTTCAAATAAAAAATGCGGAGACAGGGTAAATATTGAAAATGATATGATAGGAAAATATGTTGAAAAGCTTACAGGATGTCCGGATATTAAGAATAAGCGTATTACGGACAGCAATATTACAGCAGATTTTTTGATTAAAAACGGTTTTTAAATAGTAAATAAGCGGTTGAAAGCTTAACGGAAAATATAATGCCTTAATTTAAAGGAAAAACGTATTTTTTAATTCTATATAGGAGGAAGCGTAATGTTTGAATTCAATACGGTCGACGAAGCCCTTGAGGACTTGCGTCAGGGAAAGCTTATTCTTGTAACTGACGACGAGGACAGAGAAAACGAGGGCGATCTTATATGCGCGGCGGAATTTGCAACAACCGATAACGTCAACTTTATGGCGGCACATGCAAAGGGACTTATTTGTATGCCTATGAGCCTGGAATACGTTAAAAAGCTAAAGCTGCCCCAGATGGTAGACGACAACACCGACAATCATGAAACGGCCTTTACTGTTTCTATAGATCATATCAGCGCTACGACAGGAATATCCGCTGCGGAGCGCTCCGTAACCGCAATGAAATGTACCGACGATAACGCCAGGCCGGAGGACTTCAGACGTCCGGGACACATGTTTCCATTGCTTGCAAGGAAAAACGGCGTTTTGGAACGAAACGGACACACTGAAGCCACAGTCGATCTTATGAAGCTTGCCGGACTAAAGCCATGCGGTCTCTGCTGTGAAATAATGCGCGACGACGGAACTATGATGAGGACGCCGGAGCTTATTGAAATGTCTGAAAAATACGGTCTTAAGTTTATTACAATTAAAGCTATACAGCAATACAGAAAGGTAAACGATAAACTTGTAGAATGTGCCGCAATAACGAGAATGCCGACAAAATACGGTAATTTCAAGGCTTACGGATATGTAAACAAGCTAAACGGCGAGCATCATGTGGCGCTTGTTAAGGGGAATATCGGCGACGGCGAGGGTATCCTTTGCAGGGTGCATTCCGAATGTCTTACAGGCGACGCGTTCGGCTCCGTACGCTGCGACTGCGGGCAGCAATTTGCAGCGGCTATGACGCAGATAGAAAAGGAGGGCAGAGGAATCCTGCTTTATCTTCGTCAGGAAGGCAGAGGAATAGGACTTATAAACAAGCTGCGCGCATACGAGCTTCAGGATAAGGGAATGGACACCTGCGAGGCCAATCTTGCTCTTGGGTTCGACGAGGATCTCAGAGAGTATTATATAGGAGCACAGATACTTCGTGATTTAGGCGTAAAATCCCTCCGTCTGCTTACCAATAATCCCCAAAAGATAGAAGGGTTATCGGATTTCGGACTTTCTATTAAAGAACGTGTTCCGATACAGATGGAAGCAACCGAATTTGACGAATTCTATCTGAAAACAAAGCAGAAAAAAATGGGCCATATATTAAATTATTAATAAAGGAGTATAATAAAAATGAGCGTATTTGAAGGTAAGGTAGTATCGGAAAACATAAAAATAGGGATAGTTGCGGCAAGATTCAATGAGTTTATAACCTCTAAGCTATTAAGCGGCGCTATCGACGGTCTTGAAAGGCATAACGTCGCAAAGAATGATATAGACGTAGCATGGGTACCGGGAGCATTTGAAATTCCTCTTATTGCAAAAAAGATGGCTGAAAGCGGAAAATATGACGCCGTCATATGCTTAGGAGCCGTAATCAGAGGAGCTACCTCTCATTATGATTATGTCTGCAACGAGGTTTCAAAGGGCGTAGCCTCTGTTTCTCTTTCCTCAGGCATACCGGTAATGTTCGGAGTTGTAACTACGGAAAACATTGAACAGGCAATTGAGCGCGCCGGTACAAAGGCAGGAAACAAGGGATATGACTGTGCGCTGGGCGCTATAGAAATGGTAAATCTAATAAGGGAAATTAATAAATAATGGCTAATATAATTCTGGATTACGACGGCACAATCCATGACTGTGCAAAAATATATGTTCCGGCTTTTTACACTGGATATAAATATCTCACCGACAGAGGTCTAGCTCCCGTTCATGAATACAGCTACAATGAAGTAAGCGGCTATCTGGGTTATTCGGTTAATGAGATGTGGAACAGATTCATGCCGGAGCTTGAGCGTTCTCACAGAGATAAATGCGGTAAAATTATAAGCGAAGAAATGCTTAAAATGATAGCTGACGGAAAATCAGTTCTGTACAGCGGAGCGGAAAAAGCGCTTCAAGAGCTTAAAAGTTCAGGACACGCCTTGATATTCCTCAGCAATTGTATGCATGATTATATGGAAGCTCACCGAAAGGTTCACTGTCTTGACAGGTTTTACAGCGGCTATTACTGCACCGAGGATTTCGGATTCATATCAAAGCCGGAAATCTTCACGCATATTCAGCAAAAGTACGACGGCGAATTTATTATCGTAGGCGACAGATTTCTTGATCTCGAGACAGCTAAAAAATTCTCTCTCAAATCCATTGGCTGCAATTACGGCTACGGAGAAAAGGGAGAGCTTGATAGCGCCGATATAACAGTTGAAAGTATTACGGAAATACCGAACGCGGTAGAATCAATCTTAAAAAAAGACTCCCGGACTAAATAAATCCGGGAGTTATCTTTTTTTCAGTATTATATTAATGACAATGTTCGCATTCGCCGATTTCGCCTACGATAGGCACAGGATCCACGCCCTGTCTTGAATAATAATCTGAAAGAGCCGATTTTATTGCCTGTTCCGCCAACACCGAGCAATGCAGCTTGACTGCCGGAAGGCCGTCCAGCGCCTCCACTACGGCCTTGTTTGTAAGCTTGAGAGCGTCGTCAATCGGCTTGCCCTTTATAAGCTCTGTAGCCATAGAAGACGTAGCGACAGCGGCGCCGCAGCCGAAGGTTTTGAACTTGACGTCTGAAATTACGCCGTTATCAACCTTTATATACATTTTCATAATATCGCCGCATTTAGCGTTTCCTACTTCGCCAACTCCGTCGGCATTTTCGATTTCTCCGACGTTTCTCGGATTTGAGAAATGATCCAGAACCTTTTCACTGTATAGCATTTTAAAATTCCTCCTTAAAATCAAAACCTGACGAATGTAATATTCCGTTCGAAAATACGGAATATATACGTATTACAATATATAACGTTAAACTGTTTCTTCCCCGCATATTCTTTCCCAGAGCGGCGACATTTCACGAAGACGTTTTACAACCTTCGGAACGACCTCCAGAATATAGTCAACATCCTCGTCCGTAGTTTCTTCATTAATAGAAAGCCTGAGAGATCCATGAGCCACCTCGTGCTTTAATCCCAGTGAAAGCAGAACATGGGACGGATCCAGCGAACCTGAGGTACACGCCGATCCCGAAGAAGCGCAGATTCCGTTCATATCCAGCATAAGCAGCAGGCTTTCGCCTTCTATTCCCTCTATTGAAACGTTGACGGTTCCTGGAAGTCTTTTCACACGATCGCCGTTAAGACGAGTCCTCGGAAGCTTTAAAAGTCCGTCAATCAGTCTGTCGCGCAGCCTTGACGTTTTTTCCGCTCTTTCCTCTATATCCGTATTGGCAAGCTCCATTGCTTTTGCAAGTCCCATTATTGCCGGTATATTTTCTGTTCCCGCGCGCCTGTTTCTCTCCTGAGCGCCTCCGAATATAAGATTAGTCATAGGTATGCCCTTTCTTACATAAAGCGCCCCTATTCCCTTCTGCGCATGTATCTTATGTCCGGAAATGGAGAGCATATCAATTCCCTGAGCATGAACGTCTATTTTAACGTGTCCCACAGCCTGAACTGCGTCAGTATGGAAAATAACGTTCTTTTCATGGCAGATTGCGGCGATCTCCTCAATAGGCTGTATCGTTCCTATCTCATTATTGGCGTACATAATAGTCACAAGCGCCGTATCCTCGCGGATTGCGTTTCTTACGTCCTCCGTTTTAACAATACCGTTTTCGTAAACCGGTAAGTAAGTCACTTCAAACCCCAGCTTTTCAAGCGCCTGACAGGTATGAAGTACCGCATGGTGCTCGAAAACGGAAGTTACTATATGTTTTTGACCCTTTGCCGCAAGTCTCTCGCAGACAGACCTTATCGCCCAGTTATCAGATTCTGAACCGCAGCTTGTAAAATATATTTCCGACGGCTGCGCTCCGATTGAAGCGGCAATTGATTCTCTTGCGGTTTCAAGAGCCTTTTTTGCATTTCTGCCAAGAACGTATATGCTTGAAGCGTTTCCGTATTCCTCTGTAAAGTACGGCAGCATAGCTTCAAGAACAGGCTCGGATACTTTTGTCGTAGCGGCGTTATCCGCATAAATAAATCTTTTTTCCATATGCAAGTCCCCTGCTTTATATATTTATGAATGTATATCCCGCTGTTCAACAGCAAGACGATCGCATCTCTCGTTTTCGGGATGTCCGGCATGTCCCTTTACCCAAACAAATTCTACCTTGTGCTTTTCCAGCAGCGGCAAGAGCTTTTCCCAAAGGTCGACGTTCAGCGCGGGTTTTTTATCAGATTTTATCCATCCCCTTTTTTTCCAGCCGTAAACCCAGCCTTTGGTTACGCTGTCTACAACATATCTGCTGTCGGTTGTAAGAGTAACCTCGCACGGATATTTTAAAGCCTCCAAACCGCGTATAACGCCGGTAAGCTCCATTCGGTTATTTGTCGTTTCCCGTTCTCCGCCGGAAAGCTCCTTTATATGCTCTCCGCAGCGAAGAACGACGCCGTATCCGCCTGGTCCCGGATTTCCGCTGCAAGCCCCGTCTGTAAAAATCTCAACCTTTTTTATGTCGTTCACCTGCCGAATTTTAATTTACGAATATTATTATAACTCATTTTTTTCATTTTAGCAAATTTGTTAGCTCATGATAACAAAATATTTTCAAAAAAATCTGCGGCATTTAAGCCGCAGACATATCAATATAAAATTATCTTTCGATTATCTGACTTCTGTCCGGACCAACGCCGATCATCGCGATCCTGCACTCGCAAAGCCGTTCCAGACGTTCAATATATCTGCGGCAGGTTTCCGGTAGTTCTTCAAAGCTGCGGCAGCCGGTGATATCCTCATCAAATCCCTCGGCTTCCTCATAGATCGGTTCACATCCGCTTAATTCTTCAAGAGTCGGCGGAAAATCGCTTATAACGTTTCCGTCCGGCTTTTTGTAGCCCACGCAGATTTTAAGAGTCCCCAAACCGCAGAGAGTGTCGAGCTTATTTATAGCGAGACCGTCAAGACCGTTTACTCTAACCGAATGCTTTACTATAACAGCGTCAAACCAGCCTGTTCTTCTGGGACGTCCCGTAGTTGTGCCGAACTCTCCTCCGACATTTCTGATTTTATCTCCGGTTTCATCGTCAAGCTCCGTAGGGAACGGTCCTTTTCCGACTCTTGTTGTATACGCCTTGGCAACGCCGATGATATTTGAAATCATTCTCGGTCCCACTCCTGTGCCCACGCATACTCCGGCCGATAGAGGGTGGGAGGACGTTACGTAAGGATATGTTCCGAAATCTATATCCAGCAGAGTCGCCTGCGCTCCTTCAAACATTATAGTTTTACCGGCCTTATCGGCTTCATAGGTTAAAACAGATACGTCGCCGACATACGAGGCAAGCATTCTGCCGTATTCATTATATTCCTTTATTACAGCTTCGATATCCAGCGCTTCTCCGCCGTAAACATCTGTTATAATCTTATTTTTAAGCCTGCCCGTCGCTCTTGCCTTTTCAGCAAACACCTCGGGGTGAACCAAATCGTATACCCTTATGCCGCAGCGTTCATATTTATCCATATACGCCGGACCTATGCCGCGCTTTGTAGTGCCTATATCGGAATTTCCTCTGAAATCCTCTGAAAGACCGTCGAGAACAATATGCCACGGCATTACGACATGAGCTCTCGGATCTATTTTAAGGTTGCCTGTAGAAATTCCCCTCTCATGAAGAGAATTAAGCTCTCCGGTAAAATCCTTAGGATCCATGACTACTCCGGCGCCTATAAGACAAAGCTTGTCCGGGTAGAGAATACCGGACGGAATCAGATGAAGCTTATAAGTTTCACCGTTGTTTACGACGGTATGTCCGGCGTTGTTACCGCCCTGTGAACGAACTACGACATCGGCGCGAGAAGCAAGAATATCTATGATTTTACCCTTTCCCTCGTCGCCCCATTGAGTTCCGACAACAATATTAGCAGGCATTGATTTTCCCCTTTTCAATAAGTTTAGGTATGCCCGACAGCATACATTATGTATTATATCAGAAAAAAAGCTTTTTTTCAAGAGAAAACGACTTATTTTTAAGAATTATATAAAAATCCGCAGATATTAAAAACTGCGGACTAAATCAGTATATCATATTAACGTTCTTGCAATTTCAATAGCATCATACAAATCAACAACACCATTTCCTGTAAAATCGGCGAATTGCTTATCAGTTTCTGTAAAAGTTCTTATTTTCATGATATATTTGACAACTTCTATTGCGTCATAGAGGTCGATTAAGTCGTTTTTTGAAATATCCCCCTGAACAAACAGTTTAAAATTATACCCGTATTTTTCCGCGTAAGCCTGAGCGGTTGAGTTTTCATAACCATAGATTGTACCGTTGAAACAATTAAAATCTTCTCCGGTTTCTTCGTCAAATATCAAATTATTGAAAATCGTATCCGCTGAATCATATATTTCACATTCCGGATTTTTGATTAAAACTGTTTCCAGAACACTGCAATTCTTAAACGCACAATTATCAATTGACGCAACGCTTTCGGGAATTGTTATTTCCTTCAAACTTCTACAGTCATAAAATGCATATTTACCGATTTTAACAACTCTGTCGGGAATTATCACGTTTTTCAAATTATTACAGCCGCCGAATGCGTATTGCTGAATTTCCGTAACGGGAACGCCGTCGATTTCCGCGGGAATCTCAACTTCTGTCACAGGCTGAGCGCAATTTGCTATTGTCAGATAGTCGTAAACGCCGTCTCCGTCAGAATCATAAGTATTATAAGTCAGATTTCCATATGTACCGTAAGCTGCGGCAGTTAAAGGAATAACTGAAAACATACCTGCTAAAAATATTATTGCCGTAATCATACTTATTATTTTATGTCTTATTTTCATAAAATAAACTCCCTTCCAGTTAAAATATAGTTTACCACTAAAAGATAATATTGTCAATAGATTAATAAATGCCTCCAAACGTTTTAACGCCTTACTGAATTGAATTCAAAAAGAACCCGTCTTAAAAGACAGGTTCCTATAATTCATTTCATCTTAATTTGCAAATACTCTTGATAAATCATGCGGTTTGATGTTATAATATTAGCAATCGGTTTTATTCAAGCTTTTTTCTTATTATACCGCAGACAAATCCTGCCGGTATGCAAAGGAAGAACCATAAAACAGTAAAGGGCAGACAAATCTGCCCGAGTATATTAAAAGGCATATCGGAATAGTTCCAGACATTCCAGCCAAGAATTATATTGACTATCACCCCGACCGTAAATTCCACAGAAGTTATTATAAGAGAACCAAGTATGCACTTCTGCCAAAAGGGAACGCTTCTGAGACCGGTAAACATCTCATAAAGGATCGTCAGGATAATTCCGCCTGTAAGCGTCATTGTCCAGTGAGTAAATCCTCTGGCAGATATTTCCATAAGGCTGTATATAAAACATCCTGTTAAAAATACAAAAGCTCTTGTTCCGATTGTTTTCAAAATCCCGCCTCCTTTATATTATTTACAGATTTATTATGATTTTTCCGCAGAAAATTATACGCTTTAAAGGACGGCGCAGCTTCAAAATATTTTACCGTTATATAACTAAATAACGGTCCCAAGAAAACGCCGCTGAATTTTTCGCGGCAGAATGGAGATTATTATGAGAAAAAGCGGAATTCTTATGCACATTTCAAGCCTTCCCTCAGAATACGGTATCGGAAAAATGGGAAGTTCGGCTTATGATTTTGTTGATTTTCTTGTTCAGTCAGGAGTAAAATGCTGGCAGATACTGCCACTTTCACCTACAAGTTACGGAGATTCTCCTTATCAATCCTTTTCCGTATACGCCGGAAATCCCTATTTTATCGACTTTGACGCCTTAAAACAGGAAGGACTTCTGAAAAAATCGGATTATCAAAATATAAAATGGCAGGATAACCCTAATCAGGTCAATTACAGCCGGATTTACGAAAATTGCTATAAAGTACTTAAAATCGCATATAAAACATACCGCAGAGACATATCGAAGAAATACGGAAGCTTTGTTGAAAAAAACAAAGACTGGCTTGAGGATTATGCGCTGTTTATGGCTCTTAAATTTAAAAACGACGGAAAGCCTTGGTATGAATGGGACGAAAAGCTCGCATTCCGCGAGCCTGCCGCAATAGAAAAGGCAAAGCAGGAACTAAAAAAGGATATAGAATTTTTCAAGTTCATACAGTATAAATTTTATAGACAATGGAGTAATCTGAAAAAATACGCTAACGATAAGGGTGTAGAAATAATCGGAGATATGCCTATTTATGTTTCCTACGACAGCGTCGAGGCATGGACTTATCCTGAGCTTTTCCTTTTCGACAGCAAGAAAAGACCTGTCGACGTCGCCGGATGTCCTCCCGACGAATACGCCTTAACCGGTCAGCTTTGGGGAAATCCTCTTTATGACTGGGAATATCACAGGAAAACAGAATATGAATGGTGGACAAAACGTCTGAAATTTTCCTCAGAAATATATGATATAGTAAGAATAGACCATTTCAGAGGCTTTGAAAGCTATTATGCTATCCCATACGGCAATGAAACCGCCGAAAAAGGCGAATGGCGCATGGGACCGGGCGTTGAGCTTTTCAAAACTGTTCAGGAAAAGCTCGGAAATCTAAGCATTATAGCAGAGGATCTCGGCTTTATTACCGACGATGTCCGTCGGATGCTAAACGAATTGGGTTATCCGGGTATGAAGGTAATGCAGTTTGCATTCGGAGAAGACAGCAAAAACGAACACCTTCCCCATAATTTTGAAACCTCTAACTGCATAGCGTATACCGGTACGCACGACAACGAAACTCTTAAGGGATGGGTAGGTTCGTCGGCCTCCGGCGCTCTGAAATACGCGATGACTTATTTCAATATAAAAAAGAAAAAGGATATTCCAAAGGGAATGATAAAAGCCGCATGGTCAAGCGTCGCGCGGATTGCCGTGGCTCAGATACAGGATTTCCTTGAAAGCGATCCGACGTCAAGAATGAATACGCCCTCTACTCTCGGAGGAAACTGGCAGTTCCGCACCAAGGAAGAGGATTTCAGCGAAAAGCTTTCCAAAAAAATACTTAAGCTGAATAAAATATATAACAGATAATAAAATTCTATATTGCTTTTCACCTATAAAAAGCGGCATAATAATTCCGTATATTCAGCGTCAGCCAAAATTTTATATCAGGAGAGAATTTATGGAACAATTCAGAGAAACACTAAAAATTGCTTTAAAAAATTGCAGTAATCCTCAGGAAATTCATAACGCAATAGGAAATACGATCATGAGCTTTATTTCGGAAAATTGGGAAAAATCAAAGTATTCCCACTATCACAGCCGACGCGCATGTTATTTTTCTATGGAATTTCTTGTTGGACGCGCAATTTTTAATAACCTGCTCTGTCTCGGACTTTACGAGGATACCGAAGCCGTTCTGAACGAAATGGGCCGGAGTTTGTCCGAGCTTGAGGAAGTCGAGGACGCGGCTCTTGGAAACGGCGGTCTGGGAAGACTTGCCGCATGCTTTCTTGACAGCGCCGCTTCAATGAATCTTCCCCTTGACGGCTACGGAATCAGATATAAATACGGTCTGTTTAAACAGGGAATCGAAAACGGTTTTCAGACTGAAAAAGCCGACGATTGGACAAGATACGGCGATCCATGGTCTGTAAGGCGGGAAGATGAAGCCGTCGAGGTAAAATATAAGGATCAAACCGTTAAAGCCGTACCCTACGACATGCCTATAATAGGATACGATACAGAGCATATCAGCTCCCTCCGTCTTTGGCAGTCTGAAGCTTTAAACGAATTTGATTTCGCACTTTTTAATCAGCAGAAATATATGGAGGCAAGCGCTGACAAAATATCTGCGGAAAATATCTCTAAATGCCTTTATCCTAACGACGATACAAGAGAGGGCAAGCTGCTTAGACTTAAACAGCAGTATTTCTTTTGCAGCGCCTCGCTCCAGGACATAGCGAAAAAACACTGCGAACGTTTCGGAACGCTGGAAAATATAGCCGACAGCATAACCGTTCAGCTAAACGATACTCATCCTGTTATATCCATACCGGAGCTTATCAGAATACTGACCGCCGAAGGAATGTCCTTCGAAAAAGCATTCGCGGTAACGCGCAAGGTCTTTAATTACACAAACCACACCGTTATGCCGGAGGCTCTTGAAAAATGGGACTGCTCGCTGGTAGAAGAGCTGCTCCCTGAAATCTATTCGATAATACTTCAGATCCACGAGCGTCTTATCTCTGAAATGTATTCCAAGAAAATGACTCCGGAAAATATTGAAAAAATAAAAATTATCAGAAACGGACAGGTAAACATGGCCGATATGGCGGTTTACTGCTCGTCTTATATCAACGGAGTAGCCGAAATCCACACGGATATTCTGAAGGATTCCGTCCTTACGGACTGGTATAAGCTTTACCCCGAACGATTTCAGAATAAAACTAACGGTATAACCCAGAGACGCTGGCTGGCTCTCTGTAACAGAGAGCTGGCGGATATGGCGACGGATTTAACCGGCGGAAAGGAATGGCTGACGAATCTCGACAAACTGAAATCTCTTGAACAATACGCTGATGACGACGGAATAATCGAAAGATTTCTTAATATAAAAAAGAATAACAAAAGAGCTTTGGCTGAATATATTAAAAACAAGGAAGGGATTGAGATTAATCCTGATTCAGTTTTTGATATTCAGATAAAAAGACTGCATGAGTATAAGCGTCAGCTTCTGAACGCATTTTCAATACTTTATATCTATTTCGGCATTAAATCCGGAGAAATAATAAACATGAATCCGGTTACGTTTATTTTCGGAGCGAAATCAGCTCCCGGATACCGGAGAGCAAAGGGCATTATAAAATATATCAACGAAATTGCAGGACTTATCGAAAACGACGACGAGGTCAACAGATATATAAAGGTTGTGTTCGTATCGAATTATAACGTTTCCTATGCGGAAAAGCTTATACCGGCCGCAGATATTTCCGAGCAGATATCCACTGCCGGAACAGAAGCGTCCGGAACGGGAAATATGAAGCTTATGCTTAACGGAGCAGTTACGCTCGGAACCTACGACGGCGCCAATATTGAAATAGTAAAAGAGGCCGGAGAAGAAAACAATTATATTTTCGGCGCAAGAGTAGAAGAGCTTAAAGAAATTATACCCGGATATAACAGCAGGAAGCTTTTGGCAGAAAATGAAAAAATCAGAAGGGTTATAAATACTTTAATCGACGGAACCGTTTCAGACGGAGGCTCAGGAATGTTCAGAGAGCTTTATTATTCGCTGACAGACGGCGCGTCATGGCATACTCCAGATAATTACTATCTTCTCGGAGATTTGGAAGACTATGTTGAAACAAAGCTTAAATGCATCGGAGATTTTGAGGATAAACGGCTGATCGGCAAAAAAATGTGGCTGAATATGTGCAATGCGGGAAAATTCAGTTCTGACAGAACTGTCAGCGATTATGCCGAAAACATCTGGCATATCGGTAAGATTGATATATAAATTTAAGACCGCACTATAAAATTTTGCAGCCATAAAGAATTAAAATCCACAGAGAAATAACAATCTCTGTGGACTTTTTTCGTATTAAACAGCCTAATAAATTTCCATTTATCAATCGTTGCATACAAGCTTATGTCGCAGAAAAATCTTCGCCTGTAGGATGCCGGTTATGTTTGTTTTCAGAGTACCTTTATAATGCTTCTTTATCTCAACACTACTGAAAGCCGCGGCTATTCTATACTTTTTTATTGAATCCATTTTTCATTAAATTCAGAAATATATTTATACTATACTAACGTTAATTTTTTAACCATGCGCAAAATCGACTTTTTTTTCGAAAGACTGCAAAAACCTCTTGACAGAGGCAAAAAAAAATAGTATCATATTAAAAAAGCAAATATTAAACATTGAAAGTCAGCTTTAGTTCTCTGTGAATTTGGCTGCTTTCTTCGTATATTTAGGAGGATTTTATGCTTAGTGAGAGTAAATTTGAAAAAGAGGGGCTGACGTTTGACGACGTCCTGCTTATCCCCGGCAAATCGGACGTAACTCCGAACATGATAAACCTCGGAACACGTCTTGCCGGCGGCATAACGCTTAAAACGCCTATCATGACAGCAGCCATGGATACCGTAACAGAAGCTAAAATGGCAATAGCGATCGCAAGAGAAGGCGGAATAGGAATAATACATAAAAACATGACTATTGATAAGCAGGCGGACGAAGTCGATAAGGTAAAGCGTTCGGAAAACGGCGTAATTGTCAATCCATTTTCTCTCACTGCCGACAGATACGTATACGACGCCGACGAGCTTATGGGCAAATATAAGATTTCAGGCGTACCTATCGTCGATTCAACAGGCAAGCTTGTCGGTATTATCACAAACCGAGACATGCGCTTTATTTCCGATTATGATACTAAAATCGGAGACGTTATGACAAAGGACAACCTTATAACGGCTCCGATAGGCACCACTCTTGAGCAGGCGCAGGAAATTCTCCGAACACATAAAATAGAAAAGCTGCCTTTGGTTGACGAAAACGGCTATCTCAAAGGACTTATTACAATAAAGGATATAGAAAAGGCGATTCAGTATCCTAACTCCGCAAGGGATAAGAGCGGAAGGCTCCTCTGCGGCGCCGCTATCGGAGTAACGGCGGACGTGCTTGAAAGAGCCGGAGCTCTTATCGACGCACAAGCCGACGTACTTGTACTTGATTCCGCGCACGGTCATTCCAAAAACATTTTAAAATGTCTTAAAATGATAAAGGAGGCTTATCCGGATACTCCGGTTATTGCCGGAAATATTGCGACGGCAGAGGCTGCCGAGGATCTTATTGCGGCAGGAGCCGACTGCCTCAAGGTTGGAATAGGTCCGGGATCAATCTGTACGACGCGCGTTGTCGCAGGTATCGGCGTTCCTCAGATCACAGCAGTTTACGACGTTGCAAGAGTAGCTCAGAAATATAACGTACCCGTTATCGCAGACGGAGGTATTAAATATTCCGGCGACATCGTCAAGGCTCTTGCGGCAGGCGCAAACGTGGTAATGCTCGGCTCGCTTCTTGCCGGATGCGAAGAGGCCCCCGGAGAAACTGAAATTTTCCAGGGACGTTCGTTCAAGGTTTACAGAGGTATGGGAAGTCTGGGCGCAATGGCGTGCGGCTCCAAGGACAGATATTTCCAGGAGGGAGCTAAAAAATTAGTTCCGGAGGGCGTTGAGGGAAGAGTTCCTTTCAAAGGTCCCGTTGCCGACACTATTTTCCAGCTTGTCGGCGGAATCAGATCCGGTATGGGCTACTGCGGCTGCAAGGATATCCCTACGCTTCACGAGCATTCCAAATTTGTCAGAATTACCGGAGCCGGTTTAAAGGAAAGCCATCCTCATGATATTTATATCACAAAGGAAGCTCCTAACTATTCGGCACAGATTTAATATAACCACAAAAGACGCTTCATACGAGGCGTCTTTTTCGTTTCAGGAAAGCTCCAGTATATCGGTACCCGGATAATAGTGCTCTAAAATTTCCTTATAATCCTTTCCCTTTTCCGCCATGGAATTCGCACCGTACTGACTCATTCCTACCGCATGACCATAACCCTTGGTTGTTATCTTGAATTCTTTATCATAACTTATCTCAAAGGCGGCGGAGCGCAGAGAAAGAGCCGCGCGAATTTCCTGCCCCGTTACGGTTTTATCTCCGACTTTTATTTTCAATACGGTCTTTGAATCGCTTAATTCAGCCTCGGAGAACCACTTCTCCGGCTCATCACCAAGCTTTATTCCTTCAAAGGCGTTTTCAAGCCGCCGGCGCATTTCGTCCTCGGTAAACTCATATTCTTCAAGATACTTAGGAGCGGAAACATCGTCCTCGCTGTCTACAGGAACAAGATAATCCACTCCGCTGCCCCAGACGTTCTCAGCGCTTTCTGTTTTTCCCGCCGACATGGAATGAAAAGCGGCGATTATCGGCTCGTCCTTATATACTATAATCTCGTTTTCAACCTCGCTTACTGCTTCGCGTACCTTTTTTATATACTGCTCGTAATTATCGCCGTAATACTGCTTTACTTGATTTTCTGTAAAATATGCCTGATATTTAGCGCTGTCGTTGGAAAAATAGGCGCCTCCAAGCTCCGGATCCGGCGACGTTTCAGCTTTTTCCTTCTGACGTTCAGCATATGTATGAGCGGCTACCGCCTGAGCCTTCAGCGCTTCCTTTTCAAAGGTTGCGGGCATCTCGGCACAAACTGCGCCTACAATATAATCAAAAGCGGATATATCCTCGATCTTTCCTGTGGTAATATCAAGCACCTTATAGCTTTCTGATGATTCTTTTTTAGTTTTCGCGCTTTCCGGCTCCGTATTCTTTTCTGATACGATGGAAGCGTTTACCAGCTTTTCGTCAGGCTGACGATGTCTGGAGCTTATTTCAGAAGCAAATAACGGAGCGGCAGGCACCGTAACGAGCAATGCGGCAAAAATAAGAGCCGCAGAGATATAAGATTTCATAAAATCCTCCTTTTCTTTACTCTTTCTGATTTTTTACTTTTGATTCATAAAGTTGACAATCCGCCTCAAATATAGTATAATAAATTTTAAGTATAACAGAATGGGAGTGATACATGTGAATAGTTTCAATGAAAATTCAAGTATTAAAAAATTATGCAGCGACTTGTCCGAACATTCCAGCATTAACCCTAAACTTTACGACAAATTTTTCGTAAAAAGAGGGCTGAGAAATTCAGACGGCACCGGGGTAGTTGCGGGAATAACAAATATCTGCAACGTACACGGATATGTGGTGAACGAGGGAGACCGCGAACCGATCGACGGCGAGCTTATTTACCGCGGCTACAGTATAAAGGAGCTTGTGGAAAACGTTACAAACGACGACAGATTCGGCTTTGAAGAAATTACATATCTCCTTCTGACCGGAAAGCTGCCTAACAAAAAATCTCTTGCCGCCTTTTCAGATTACCTTGCTGAAAGAAGAGAACTCCCATCAGGATTCGTTGTCGACATGATTTTAAAGGCGCCTTCAAAGAATATAATGAATAAGCTGGGCAGAAGCGTCCTTGCATTATATTCATATGACGAAGAGTGTGAAAATCATTCCATTGAAAATGAAATGAGAATAGCCTTAGAGCTTGTCGCTAAGCTTCCGGTTATTATGACAAACGCATATCAGACTAAAAAAAGCTATTATGAGCATAAAAGTATGATAATGCATCCGATAAGAAAAGATGAAAGAATGGCGGAAACTATTCTTTCTCTTATGAGATTTGACAGAAAATATACCAAAGAAGAGGCTCAGCTTTTAGACACAATGCTCATGCTCCATGCTGAACACGGCGGCGGAAATAACTCTACGTTTACCTGCCGAGTTCTGACATCATCCGGAACAGACGCATACTCGGCTTATTCAGCCGCAATAGGCTCTCTAAAGGGACACCGTCACGGCGGAGCTAACATAAAGGTTATGCAGATGCTTGACGATTTCAAAGAAAACGTCAGAAACTGGGAAGACGAGGGAGAGGTTGCGGATCATATGATAAAGATCCTCAACAAGGAAGCCAACGACAGGTCCGGACTTATTTACGGCATGGGTCACGCCGTCTATACCCTGTCGGATCCAAGAGCTGTAATACTGAAAAAGAAAGCCTTCGAGCTTGCCGAGGGAAAAGAAATAGAAGCGGATTTCAGGCTGCTTAATACAATCGAAAGACTTACTCCGGAAATATTCAAAGAAGTCAAGGGAAGCGATAAGGTAGTGTGCGCAAACGTTGATATGTATTCGGGGCTCGTTTACAAAATGCTCGGTATTCCTTCGGATCTTTATACGCCGCTTTTCGCCGTGTCAAGAATTGTCGGCTGGGCGGCTCACAGAATGGAAGAAATACTTACCGGCTCGAGAATAATCCGTCCGGCATACAAGGCTATTGCAAAACCGAGAAAATATATCCCGCTCAGCGAAAGAGATTAAATAATCAGTCAATGGAGGAAAAAACGGCAATGAAAAAATATCTGGGTATTTTTACGCTTTTTTTTCTCCTGCTTACCGGCTGCAGTTTTTCAACAGGCATAGATACGCTTATCGCTCCTCCTAAGCTGAGCCGCGAACAGGAATATATTTATAACGCGCTTAAAAATTATACAGGAGCCAACATAAGCCTTAAATACCCGAAATCAGGCGATTATCTTTCAGCATTCATCATCGCCGATATTGACGGAGACGATGACGAGGAGGCCATTGTTTTTTATGAAAAAAACACAGTTTCCACAGAGGATAATTCGCTCCGAATGAATATACTCGACTGCGTCGGAACACAGTGGCAGTCCGTTTACGATCACGCGGCGGACGGCAACGAGGTAGAAAAGGTCGTTATCACGCCCTTAGGGGACAATAAAAGAATCAATATAATAGTAGGCTACAGTCTCATAAATCAAAGCGAAAAGGTAGTAAGCATATACCATTATGAAAACGGCGCTCTCAATACAACATTTGAAAATAATTACTATTCCTTGTTTGACGCCGCAGACTTAAACGGCGACGATACAAAAGAGCTTTTTATCGCCCTTAACCAAAGCACCTCAAGAGACGCTTCCGCTGAAATATATCATCTGAATGAAAACGGCGAATACTCCCGTTCCTCAGTAGGCCTTGAGGAAGGATATACAGATTATCAGCAAGCGACGTACGGTATTTTAGAGGACGGCTCCACCGGAATATATCTTGACGCAGTTGCGGGAAACGGAAAAATCGTTACAACGGTTTTTTCCGTTGATGAAAATAATGTTTTAAACAGAATTTTTACTCCTGACAGCCAAACAGAAGAAACTGCAAGACCATCCGCCTATATCTGCACGGATATAGACGGCGACGGACGCGTTGAAATACCCGTTCCGCAGCTTTTTCCCGGCTACAGCGAAAACGACAGTATTCCGCTTAGCTTAACTAAATGGTATGAGCTAAAAGATAAAAAGCTTTCGGTAAAAATGTGCGGCTACCAAAGCATAACAAACGGCTATTCATTTATATTTCCGGACGGCTGGCTGGGAAAAGTGACCGCTTACGCCGATTCTTCAATGAGCCGTATCGTTTTCACTAGATTTACAGGAAAAGCGCATGAAGATGAAAAACGCCTTTTCAGTCTGCAAACAATTTCCAATAATGATTCTGAAAAAATCAACAGGCTTCTGAATCAAGGCTACGAGCTGCTTCATTCCAGAGGCGATAAACTGTTTTTGATAGATATAAATGAGGACGACGAGCTGACGCAGCCTTCTGCGGAGCTTATGTTCCGATTCAATTTCAAGGACTAAGGCAATAATATCAAAGCCGCCGTTTAAACTCTTCGCGGCTTTGAAACAAAGGATGGAGAAAAAAGACCATGAAACGTATATTGGTATGCGAGGACGAGGACGCAATCCGTGATTTTGTTGTAATTAACCTTAAACGTGCAGGATATGACGTTTTCGATGTAAACTGCGGAGAGGAGGCTTTAAGGGTTTTCGATGAAGAAAACGGAAACTTTGACATTGTTCTCCTCGATATAATGATGCCGGGAATCGACGGCTTTACAGTCTGCAAAAAGCTCCGTGAAAAAAGCTCCACTCCCGGAATAATCATGCTGACTGCAAAGGCTCAGGAAATGGACAAGGTAAACGGACTGATGATAGGCGCGGACGATTATATTACAAAGCCGTTTTCCCCTTCAGAGCTTACCGCAAGGGTAGACGCAATTTACCGTAGGGTGTGCATGAGCTTTATAAAGGACGATAAATCCATGCGGCTTGAATCCGGTCCTTTTGTTTTGGATATAAACAGCAGAACGGTCACAAAAAACGGCGTTTCTATAGATCTTACCCAGGTAGAATATCAGATTCTGGAATATTTCATGAATAATAAAAATACCGCTCTTGACCGTTCAAGCATACTAAATCACATATGGGGCGAAAGCTATTACGGCGACGATAAAATCGTCGATGTAAACATAAGAAGAATACGCCTTAAAATAGAGGACGAGCCTTCTAATCCCCAATATATCATGACTATATGGGGTTACGGCTATAAATGGAACGAGAAGTAACGAAACGGAGTTTTAAGTGGCAAAAAAAAGCATAACAAAACGCTGGCTTATAAACAATCTGGGCGTTGTGCTTATGATACTTCTTATCATAGAAATGGTTTTTATTTATGTAGTCCAGAATTATTATTACAGCTCCGCTAAGCAGTATCTTGTATCAAAGCTAAACGCAGTTACAAGCATACTTTCGCTTTACGCCGACGATACCAGCGTTAATTTTTCCTCAGAGGTCAGGAATATGCTCGAAAATTTCTCCGAAAAGGATAAAATGGAGCTTATGGCTATAAACTCTAAGGGACACATTGCTCTTACATCATCCGGCTTTTCTCCGGATTCCGATACGGTAATGAACGATTATGAAGACGCAATTAAAAGCGATAATAATTACGGCTATTATATAGGAAAGCAGGACGGCGATGAAAAAATAATGGCTGCCGCTTATTCCATTGCTTCTATGAACACTGAATACAGCGCCGTAAGAGTCGTTATATCGCTTTCAGAAATAGACAATGCAATTACAGGCTTTATTATAGTTATGACGGCCGTCTGCATAGCTATACTGCTGCTGATGGCCTTAACCGGATTTTATTTTATAAATTCCATAGTCAAGCCTGTTCAGCAGATAAGCGCAACGGCCGCCAAATTCGCCAAGGGAGATTTTTCCCTCCGGATAAAAAATGACAGCGGCGACGAAATCGGAGATCTATGCACTGCCATAAATCATATGGCAGACGAGCTTTCCAGCGCGGATACTATGAAAAACGAGTTTATATCGTCGGTTTCTCACGAGCTCAGAACTCCCCTTACAGCTATTAAGGGCTGGGCAGAAACCATAAATAATGAAAGAGATCCTGTAATTACCGGAAAAGGTATAAGAGTTATAACTAACGAAACTGAAAGGCTTTCAAGAATGGTAGAGGAGCTTCTCGATTTTTCAAGAATGCAAAGCGGTCATTTCACATTGCAGCAGGACACTATGGATATACTTGCCGAGCTTGGCGACGCCGTGCTGATATACGCCGAAAAGGCAAGAAGCGAGAACGTGACGATAATTTACGAAGAACCAGAGATGCTTCCTTTTGTCAACGGGGATAAGAACAGGATAAGGCAGGTGTTTATCAATATTATAGACAATGCCATAAAATATTCCAATATAGGCGGTGTTGTTAGAATATTCGCCTCAGAAACGGAAAACGGAGATATAAGCGTTATAGTGGAGGATAACGGCTGCGGCATAAAAAAAGCCGATCTTCCCAAAATCAAAACCAAATTCTATAAAGCTAACCATACGAAAAAGGGCTCGGGTATCGGTCTTGCGGTCGCCGATGAGATAATAACCATGCACGGCGGAACTCTGACCGTTGACAGTGAGGAAGGAAAAGGAACCAAGGTAACAATAACTATTCCAACGCAGAAAAACGGAGTATAAAACAGTCCCAAACGGGACGGAAAGGTATTTTGCAGTATGAGCGAACAGAAAACGTCGTATAAATCAAAAATCGGCGGACAGGCGCTTATTGAGGGCGTTATGATGAACGGCGTCCATAAGGGCGCGATGGCGTGCCGTCTCCCCAACGGAACGATAGATCTTGAGGTTTGGGATAAAAAGCCTGTTACGGCATGGTACAGAAAAACTCCACTTATTAGAGGTATCTTCAATTTTGTCATATCAATGAAGGAGGGCTATCGCTGTCTTATGAAATCTGCTGAAAAGCAGATGGACGACGAGGAAACTCCGGAGGATGAAAAGTTAAGCGATAAAGCAATGAATATTATTATGACGGTCGCAATGATTCTTGGAATTGTTCTCGCAGTCGGTCTGTTTGTTTTTTTGCCGAAATGGCTGGTAAACTTTTCTGATACGCTTACGGAAAACCGTTATCTCCGCTCATTATCGGAGGGTATAATCAAAATAGTCATATTTATAGCATATCTGGGCTGCACAGCGCTTATGAAGGATTTAAGACGTACATACGAATATCACGGCGCAGAACACAAAACAATAGCCTGCCTTGAGGCTGGTCTTGAGCTGACGGTTGACAACGTAAAAAAGCAGAGACGCTTTCATCCGCGGTGCGGTACAAGCTTTCTTTTTATCACTCTTATAATCAGTATACTTGTTATGTGTCTTGTTCCTTTCACAATAGTCTGGCAGAGAGTAATTGCAAGTATTATTCTTATTCCCGTTATGGTTGGAATATCCTATGAGCTTATAAGAATCGCAGGGCGTTACGACAACATATTAACAAGAATTATTTCCGCTCCCGGTCTTTATATACAGAGACTGACAACAAAGGAGCCAGACGAAAAGCAGATAGAAGTCGCAATAGAGGCGATAAAGCCCTGTATACCGGAAAACCCTGAGGAGGACAGATGGTAACGGCTCCCCAGCTCTATTTTCACATAAAGAATATTTTTGAAAATAACCGTATAGAGAACCCGCAGTTTGAAGCCATGTGCGTCGTCGAGCATATATTCAGAAAAAAGCTTGGCACTCTTCTGCTTGAAAAGCCTTTTGCCGCCGAAGAGCAAATTAAATTTGCGGATAATATCGCTTACAGAAGGATCAGCGGCGAGCCGCTACAGTATCTTCTGGGGGAATGGGAGTTTTTCGGTCTGCCTTTTTATGTCGGCCGCGGAGTTCTTATTCCAAGACAGGATACCGAAACGCTGGTTGAGACAGTCATAGAATCCTCACGGAATTTCATCAAGCCGAAGATAATAGACCTTTGCAGCGGAAGCGGATGTATTGCGTGCTCGGTTTCCGCTTATGTAAAGAACGCCGAGGTATACGCCCTTGAAAAATCAGAGCGCGCTATCGGTTATCTTAACAAAAATATAGAATTAAATAAATCGAAAATTACATTAATTCAAGCAGACGTTTTAAAGCCCGAAGCCGCTCTCGTATACGGGAATTTCGATATAATAGCATGCAATCCCCCCTATCTTACCGCGAACGATATGAATTTCCTTCAGAAAGAAGTGACATATGAGCCTGCCGAGGCCTTGTTCGGAGGTCTTGACGGTCTGGATTTTTACAGGAAAATAACAGAGCTGTGGCGAAATTTCTTAAATGACGGCGGGATCCTTGCCTATGAGATTGGAATGGGCCAGGAAAACGATGTATCAGATATAATGAAAAAAAATGGATTTACAAATATATTATTTATCAAAGACCTCTCCGGCGTTATCCGGGTGGTAAAAGGTGAAAAAGCAATTTAACGCCGTATTCAAACGGCAGAATGGAGATTCTTGAATGGCAAAATCAGACTTAAAAAAAAAGGTAAAACCTATAATGCTGCCGACATCTCAGGAAGAAAAAAAGAAAGCGCTTGCGGGAGCTATCGCGCAAATAGAAAAGAATTTCGGAAAGGGCGCAATAATAAAGCTCGGCTCTAATCAGACTATGCAAGTAGACGCTATTCCTACCGGATCCATGGGACTTGATCTGGCGCTCGGAATCGGAGGAGTTCCTAAGGGAAGAATAGTCGAGCTATACGGTCCGGAAAGCTCCGGCAAAACCACCGTAGCTCTCCATATAATAGCCGAGGCTCAAAAAAAAGGCGGAGAGGTGGCCTTTGTAGACGTCGAACACGCGCTTGATCCGCAGTATGCGGCAGCTCTTGGAGTCGACGTGGATAATCTGCTCGTATCTCAGCCGGACAGCGGCGAGCAGGCGCTTGAAATCATGGAAGCGCTGGTGCGCTCAGGGGCTGTGGACGTGGTAGTTCTCGACTCTGTTGCAGCTCTCACCACAAAGGCGGAAATAGACGGTAATATGGGCGATTCAAATGTGGGACAGCTTGCAAGGCTTATGTCGCAGGCAATGAGAAAGCTCACACCTCTTCTTTCAAAAACTAACTGCGTAGCTATTTTTATCAATCAGATCCGTGAAAAAATCGGCGTAATGTACGGCAACCCTGAAACCACGCCGGGCGGACGCGCTCTTAAATTTTATGCGTCGGTTATTATAGATGTAAGAAAGGGCGAGGCTATAAAAAACGGCACAGAGCTTATAGGCTCAAGGACCAAAATAAAAATTAAGAAAAATAAGGTCGCTCCTCCTTTTAAGGAATGTGAGTTTGATATAATATTTGGAAAAGGAATTTCCCGAACCGGAGAGGTGCTGGATCTTGCGGTTGAGCTGGACGTTATCAAAAAAAGCGGAGCTTGGTTTAGCTATGACGGTCAGAAACTCGGTCAAGGCCGTGACAACGCTAAAAAGGCGCTTGAGGAAAATCCGGAGCTTATGAAGGTCGTTGAGGAAAAAATCAACGAAAACAAGGACGCGCTTATGGCTGTAACAAAAGCCTCCAAAAAAAGGACTAAGCTTGAGGAAGCGGCTGAAACGGCGGCTTTAGGAGATATCGATGACATTGAAGATATTGGAGATATGAATGAAATTGATCCTGTAATCAGCGCTGAAGACGATTTTGAAGAATTTACGCCGGCGGATGACGAATAATTATGAAAATCACATCTATTGAAAAATATAAGGGCGATACCTTCCGCGTTATTATTGACGGAAACAAAAAAGTTTACCTTCACAGAGAAATTATACAAAAATTCAGTCTGGAGCCTTCATGTGAAATTAAAAGTGAAACGCTTACTGAAATTCTTTACGCATCGGATTTGCGGCGGGCTTCACGCAGAGCAATGTACCTGATAAATGAACGGGATTACTCTTATATTCAGCTTTTTGAAAGGCTTCAGAAAAATTACCCCGACGATATATGCTTTAAGGTTGTAAACCAAATGGCTGAAAAGGGCTACATAAACGACCGCAGATACGCCGACGAAATCGTATACAGCTACATGATATGCAAATGCTACGGCCCCAGAAGGGTAAAGCAGGAGCTTTACAAAAGAGGAGTAAAGGGACAGACTGCCGAAACAGCGCTGGAAAATGCGTCTGAAGGATTATACGAACGTCTTTTATCAGTTATAGAAAAAAAATATGCTGATTACCTCGATGATCCGGACGATAAAAGAGCCGTTGATAAGGTTAAAAACGCGCTTGTAAGAATGGGGTATGATTACAGTGACATTAACAGCGCAATAAATGATTTTTTCGATAAATAATAAAGGAGAAATAATATGTCTATTAAAATCGGACTTGTTTCACTGGGCTGTTCGAAAAATCTTGTGGATTCGGAAAGAATGCTATATAAAATACGTGAGAGAGGCTATGAGCTTGTGACTGAACCGGGTCTATCCGATATAGCCGTTGTGAATACCTGCGGGTTTATCCAATCGGCTAAGGAAGAAGCAATTGAAACTATCCTTGAGCTGGGTAAGCTAAAGGAAGAGGGTACAATCAAGAAAATTATAATCACCGGATGTCTTTCAGAAAGATACCGTCAGGAAGCCGCCGAGCTTTTTCCTGAGGCAGACGCTGTCATCGGAATCGGAAATCAGGAGGACATAATCGACGTTATAGATCATGTTCTGGCAAACGAACGTGTAGTAAGCTTTGAAAAAAAAGAAAAGCTGCCGGTTACCGGCGGACGTATAATCTCGACGCTCTCCTTTTTCGCTTATCTTAAAATTGCCGAAGGCTGCGATAACTGCTGCTCCTATTGCGCTATTCCTAAAATCAGGGGACGTTTCAGAAGCGCGCCTATGGAGGACGTTATTAAAGAAGCCGAATGGCTTGCTGAAAACGGCGTCACAGAGCTTATAGTCATCGCTCAGGATACAACCCGCTACGGAGAAGATCTTTACGGAGCTTCAAAGCTTCCGGAGCTTCTCGAAATGCTTTGCGGCATTAACGGCTTTAAATGGATCCGAGTGCTTTACTGTTATCCCGAAAGAATAACCGATAAGCTTCTTGACGTTATCGCAAAGCAGCCTAAAATAGTTAAATATCTGGATATACCCATACAGCATTGCAGCGGCGAGGTTCTTAAAAATATGAACCGCTGCGGCGACCAAGCGCAGCTAAAAGCCCTGATTACTAAAATAAGAGATAAGGTTCCGAAAATTGTTCTGAGAACAACGCTGATTACTGGCTTTCCCGGGGAAACGGAAGAACAGTTTAACGAACTGGCAGAATTTGTAAAAATAATTGAATTCGATAGACTGGGGTGCTTTCCTTATTCTCAGGAGGACGGAACCGTCGCAGGAAAAATGGATAATCAGGTGGACGACGATATAAAGGCGCACCGTGCCGATATAATTATGGAACAGCAGCAGTTAATACACCGCAGAAAAAATGAAGCGTGCATGGGAAAGACCTTTGAGGCGGTTGTCGAGGGCTTTGATAAGTGGGCGGAATGCTATTTCGGCAGAACTGAATCCGACGCTCCCGATATTGACGGCAAAGTATTTTTCGCAGGGACCGACAAGCTTCGAGTCGGACAATATGTTAATATTAGGATTACTGATACACTGGATTATGACTTGATTGGAGAGGTGATTACTGATGAATCTGCCGAATAAGCTTACACTTCTAAGAGCGGTTCTTGTACCGGTTTTTCTGCTCCTGTTATTTTTAAATATAATACCCGTACACTATACTCTGGCTCTTGTTGTATTTGCCGTGGCCTCGATAACCGACGCTCTTGACGGTCATATAGCAAGAAAGAATAACCTGGTTACCAATTTCGGTAAATTTCTTGATCCACTTGCGGATAAGGTTCTGGTAGTTTCGGCTCTTATTGCTTTTATAGAGCTTGATATAATAAGCTCTATACCGGTAATCATTATAGTGGCAAGAGAATTCATGGTATCAGGATTAAGACTTCTTGCGGCCGGCAGCGGAATCGTAGTGGCCGCCGGTTTTTCAGGAAAGCTTAAAACTGCCTTTACTATGATAACAATTATCGCTATACTTATAAACCTTGCAATTTCCAGAGATTACGGCTGGTTCGGTTTTGCATTCGCAGACAGCTTCAAGCAGTGTGCGGATATTATAATACAAATACTGATCTGGGTTTCCGCCGCACTGACGGTTGTATCAGGCTGTATATATCTAAAGGGCTACTGGAACCTTATAGATTCTGATAAGTAAAAAATTTCGTATTGCTATAAAAGGCAGTACGAAATTTTTATTTTTTTGCTAAAATATTGACATTTATGGGAACTTGAATTATAATTTTAATATATTATATTTATGAGGAGGGATTTAATTTGGGAAATAATAATAAGCTCAGCGGTATCGTCGGCTTTATATTCAACACGAGAGGACTAAAAAAACGAGATTTTGGTATAGACTTTATAAAGTCTATTGCCGCACTGTTCGTATTAAGCGTTCATTTTTTTCTTAAAAACGGTTACTATAATATTCCGATGACCGAAAGGAATATTATGATTCCTACCGCATTTAGATGGATATTTTTTACAGGGGTTCCGCTTTTTATTATTTCAACCGGATATTTAAAAAGAAAATCCAAGTTCAACGGTCTGCATTATGTTAAAATAACGCCGATTATAGTAACGACTATACTTGTAGGCGTAATAACGGTATTATATAAAATCCTGTTTTTGGGAGAATCGAATCCTCTGTTTATTTGGGCGCGATCTATATGGGCATGCGAACAGCCCGGCTACGGTTGGTATGTTAATATGTATCTATGTCTTGCTTTAATCATGCCGTTTTTGATCTATGCATGGAATGCGATTGAAAGTCCTCGAAAAAAACAGATGACGATTATCGTTTTTGCAATCCTGACCGCTCTACCTCAAACCATTAACAGATGGCCGGTTATGGACACAAATCTCGGGTTTACTCCCAACAGATGGACAACCTGCTATGCTATTACATATTTTCTTATCGGCGCCTATATAGGCGAATACAGACCTAAAATAAAAAAATGGGTATTAGGACTGCTATTTGCATGCTGTATCGCCTATCAGACCATCAAGACCTACATTACAGCTAACGGAGAAAATTTCTATAATGGAGTCTGCGCAGATTATGAGGATCTTATAACAGTTTTAACCGGAACCATTTTATTCTTACTTATTTATGATATAAACGTTAAGAATTTACCGGTCAGAGCAATTTTTGCGAGCATTTCCAGCGTTACCCTCGGACTTTATCTTCTTTCATGGATCGGAGATAACGAAATATATCCTTATTTCAGCTATAAGGGCAGGTTAAGCAACGGAGTAAACGGCATGCTTGGAAGTTATTTTCTTATAGTCCCGTTAAATTTCACGTTATGCTATATAGGCGCAACAACTCTTAATATATTTACAAAGCTTATAACCTCTCCCATTATAAGGCTTGTTTCTCGAAGGACAAATAAACAGGACAACTTAAATAATCAAATAAATACTCCGGAAAAAGAAATTGTTACCGTTTAACGGGAGATTATAATGCACAACATATGGAATCCATGGCATGGTTGTAAAAAAATCAGCGAGGGCTGCGAAAATTGCTATATGTATTATCTGGATCGCATGCGCGATAAAGACGGCTCTTATATATACCAGACAGGCAGCTTTTATTATCCCCTGAAAAAGGACCGTAAGGGGAATTACAAAATAAAAAGCGGGGAAACTATCAGCGTATGCATGACGTCCGATTTTTTCCTTGAAGAAGCGGACCGTTGGCGTAATGAAGCTTGGGAGATAATGAAAATCCGCAGCGACGTCATATTTTATCTTCTGACAAAGCGTCCCCAGCGAGTAAAAAATTGTCTGCCGGAAAACTGGGGCGACGGCTGGGAAAATATATTCTTTAATGTGACCTGTGAAAACCAGAAACGCGCCGACGAAAGAATACCCATATTGCTCGAACTTCCCTTTAAGCACAAGGGAATTATGTGCGCTCCGTTTATAGGCGGCGTTTCAATCGCCGAATATCTGAAATCGGGCAAAATAGAACAGGTGTCCTGCGGCGGAGAAAATTATGACGGCGCAAGGCCATGCAATTATGAATGGGTAAAGAATCTGCGGCGCGAATGTGAAAATTATGACGTTACATTCGCTTTTATTGAAACCGGAACAAAATTTATCAAGGACAGAAAGCTTTACACTCTTCCCAATAAGCGTCTGCAATCCATTATGGCCTATAAATCCGGAGCCTCATTTATAGGAAAACCCATAAGTTTCAAGCTGACTGACGGCTTTGGAACAGTTATTCCGGGCGACTTGCTTTATAAGCCGTATTTTTCTGATAACTGTATAGAATGTGCAAGCCGTCCGATATGCAACGGCTGCAGCGGCTGCGGAAAATGCAAGAAAAAATAATTTATTCATACGGAGGTTGATATTATGCTGTTTATATGCTACCCTAAATGCACTACATGCCAAAAGGCAAGAAAATGGCTTGAAGCCAATGGAATATCTTATACGGAAAGAAACATCAAAGAACAGAATCCTACCGCGGAAGAACTTAAACAATGGCACAAAGCAAGCGGACTTCCGCTTAAAAGATTTTTCAACACCAGCGGTATTCTCTATAGGGATATGGGATTAAAGGATAAACTAAAGGATATGACAGAGGAAGAACAGATATGTCTTCTTTCGTCCGACGGTATGCTTGTTAAAAGACCGATTGCCGTAACAGACGAAACAGCGCTGGTAGGCTTTAGAGAAAGCGAATGGGAAAAACTATTATAAATTAAATAAATCAAGGCATAAGAATCCCCTGCCGGATTGAACACATATAGTTCAATTCAGCAGGGGATTTTCTGTTTATCTTATTTTTGTTCCTGCCGGGACTTCCTCGTCAAGAAAAACTACTTTGACGCCGCCGTCGGGCATATCTGACGCGCAAATCATACCCATGCTTTCTTCTCCGCAAAGCTTTGCGGGCTTTAAATTAGCAACAAGTATTACTGTTTTGCCGATAAGCTCCTCCGGTTTATAATATTCGGCAATTCCTGAAACAACCTGTCTGCCTCCCATACCGTCGTCCAACTGCAGCTTAAGAAGCTTTTTAGACTTTTTGACCTTTTCGCAGGCTATCACCTTAGCAGCCCTCAGCTCCGTTTTAAAAAACTCGTCTATAGATATTTCCGGTGCAAGCTCAATCTTAGCATTTTTCTTTTCCGCCTCTGCCATCTGCGCCTCGATAAGCTTATTCAATTCCTCTATTTCCTTTTCGGTATCTATACGCGGAAACAGCGCCTCTCCCTTTTTAACGGTAACGTTTTGAGGAAGAACATTAAATACTCCTGCATTTTCATATGAAACGGCATTTATGTCAGCGCCGATCTGCTCCCAAACCTTTGGCATGGTCGCAGGCATAAACGGACTCAAAAGAGTTGAAATAATTCTGATTGATTCCAAAAGATTATAAAGAACCGATGAAAGTCTCGGTTTGTTAGATTCGTCCTTTGCAAGTACCCACGGCAGAGTCTCATCTATATATTTATTTGCGCGGGAAACCATTCTGAATATTTCAGATAAAGCATTCTGAAGCTGCGTCTTGTCCATGCATTCGTCCACTATCGAACGAAGCGAGCATGCCTGTTCAATAAGCTCGCTGTCAAATTCCCCTGATTGTCTTTCAGCAGGAAGAGTTCCGCCGAAATATTTGATAACCATTGCAACCGTTCTGGAAACCAGATTTCCAAGTCCGTTTGCAAGATCAGAATTTATACGGTTTATCATAATCTCGTTTGAAAAAGAGCTATCTGCTCCGAGAGCCATTTCTCTTAATATATGATAACGGATAGCGTCGGCTCCGTAGCGTTCTCCGAGAATAAACGGATCAACGACATTTCCCAGCGATTTGCTCATTTTCTGACCGTTAAACGTAATCCAGCCGTGAACCGCTAAGTGCTTAGGCAAAGGCAGCTCAAGAGCCATCAGCATTGCGGGCCAGATAATAGCATGAAAACGCATAATATCCTTAGCAACCATATGAATATCGGCAGGCCAGAATTTTTCAAATTCATCATAGGATTCATTCTTATAGCCCAGCGCAGAAATATAATTTGAAAGAGCGTCTATCCAAACATAAACGACATGATTTTCATCAAACGTAACAGGTATTCCCCATTTAAAGCTTGTTCTTGAAACGCATAGATCCTCAAGACCAGGCTTAATAAAATTATTTACAAGCTCTAAGGCTCTTGTTTTTGGCTGAAGATAATCCGTTTCAGTAAGAAGCTTTTCGATTCTTTCGGCAAATGGAGACATTTTAAAGAAATAAGCCTCCTCCTTTGCCTCTATTACTTCTCTTCCGCAGTCGGGACATTTTCCGTCGGCAAGCTGAGAATCAGTCCAAAAGCTTTCGCAGGGAGTACAGTATTTTCCCGAATATTCTCCCTTATAAATATACCCCTTATCATAAAGCTCCTTAAAAATCTTCTGTACCGTTTCAATATGATATTTATCGGTAGTTCTGATATATCTGTCATAGCTTATATTCATATAGCTCCAGAGCTTTTTGAACGTTTTTACTATGTTATCTACATATTCCTTAGGAGTGATCCCCGCCTCGGCGGCTTTTTGTTCAATTTTCAGACCGTGCTCGTCCGTACCCGTAAGAAACATTACGTCAAAGCCCTGCATTCGTCTGTAACGGGCGATAGAATCGCAGGCAACCGTTGTATAGCAATGACCGATATGCGGATTTCCCGACGGATAATAAATCGGGGTAGTGATGTAAAAAGGTTTCTTAGACATAATAGTTCCTCCTGATTTTATATATTTTTTATTATACCGCAAATTACATAATTTGTCCAGTATTTCAGAAAGCAAAAAAATAAATGCGTCTTCCTTATCCGAAAGCCGCATAAAATCCATTAAGTATATTCCGCCGTTATTCCGCGTAATCCTTAAAGCTTATATTAAGATCAACATCGCCCTCTATTCCGGGAACGCTTCCCTCGCTTGTATACTGCCACATTGTAAAATCATAATAATATGTAGGCTCGGAATTATATTCGGCAAGCCAGAAATCATAATCAGTCAGCCTTTCAAGATCGAGCTTGAACATTGTCGTTTTCTTGTTCTGATAAATCATAGGCGTATATCCGGCGTCCCTGATCGCCTCGCAGAAGGCTACGCAGCAATCGGTAAGCACGTCCACCGGAACGTCGTCCGTTCTGGCCGTATCGTCGTATATTATTTCCCAGTCATAAACAACCGGATAATTAACGTCTAACCCATCAAGACTGTCAATAACAATCTGAGCCTCTTCAAGAGCTTCGTCAACCGTTACGGCCTGAGAAAAAAAATAAACTCCCGCGTCAAGTCCGGCAGCTCTTGCGCCGTCTATATTCTGCCTGTAATTATCGTCAAGCTGAGCTTCTCCCGTTCCGTATCCGCGGAAGCCAAGACGGATCATTGCAAAATCAATTCCCGCCCTCTTAACCTCATTCCAGTCTATATCGTCCTGATGTACTGAAACGTCCACGCCAAGATATGATTTTATCTGAGAATCCTCGACATAAAACATCCTTCCGTTTCTGGATTTAAGATTACTCTTTTCCCGGGAAAACGCCGGAACGTTTTCAAGCGCCGGTATCCATATTTCTCCGAATGTACTGTCGTCCATTAGCACCTTTTTTCCGCTCAGATCATAATAATTTTTACTTACCCTTTCCTTTATATCCTCATAATCAACGGGATTATCAGAATCAGGTACAGAAGCCGCCGTTTCCACAGCGTTTCTTTTTTCAGGGTATAATCTGATAACCGCTGCAAGCAAAACCGCTATTATTACAAATTCAGCGGCAATAACGATATTCTTTACAAGAGATTTCATAATGCCTCCTACTTCTGTCTTATTATAATCATAATAACATAAACCGCGTTAATTGTAAATGGTAAAAGTTATATAATTTCCCGTAGTTTATACAAAAAACCTTATCTCTTTGTAATCTTAAACGTTTAAATTATAACATATGTTAAATATATCTCTGAATATTTGTGAATATCTGTTAAATTCAAATCAAACCAATTGACATTTTATAGATAAGCTGATATAATGTTATTAAATTAAATGAATACAGGAGGCAAGTTAAAGTGGAAACAAGATTACATGAAATAATTTCAAATTCCAACAAAAAAATAAAAATCGGAGTAATACCCGGTCACTTTGCAACAAACCATTCGCATGTAAATTACTATATTGACATGACCGGTATCAAGACTCATCATAAAATCGCAAAGGAAACCGCCGCCGAGCTTGCTAAGGAATACATTTCAAGCACCTCGGTAGACACGATAATATGTCTGGAGGGAACCGAAATAATAGGCGCGTTCCTTGCAAGAGAGCTTGCCAAGGAAGGAAATTCTTCCCTCAACGGCGGCAATGATATCTGCGTAATAACACCTGAAACAAACGCAAACAATCAGCTTATTTTCCGCGACAACCTACTTAAGGATATTTACAACAAGAATATTCTGCTTCTGATTTCCTCAGTATCAACCGGTAAAACCATAAACAGGTCTGTGGAATGCCTTAAATATTATAACGGTCGTCTTGCCGGTATATCTGCGATATTCAGCGCGGTTGAGGATTATGAAGGCATCAGAATAAATTCTGTGTTTTCTCCTGACGATATACCGAGTTACGAATCTGTTTCATTCAATAAGTGTGAAATGTGCAGAAACGGACAGAAAATCGACGCTATTATCAACAGCAACGGTTATTCCAAAATCTGATTTATAATTACGCTTTTCCCGTGAGTTTCATAATTTATATGCTAACTTACGGGAAAAACTTTTATAGGAGAGAATATATATGAAATCAAGGATAAATCCAAGGATATCTATACACCCGAAAATAATTGGCTATTGTATCGAAGAACGCAAAAAAAGTATTCTTATGACCGCGGCTTTGGAGCTTGACACAGATATAACCTTTATCAACGGCAGCAGCGCAAACGAAAAGGTAGCATACGTCGCCGCTATAAACGGCTATTCCAAATCTGAAGAAACCGTTGAAAATCCTCCGGAATGCGAGGTACTGATAATGTCGGGCCTTAAAAACTCCGTTATTGACAGACTGCTTAGAATATTAAGAAATGAAAACGCTTCAATTGACCTGAAATGCACCGTTACTCCGTTTAATCAGGATTGGGAGCTTTACCGTCTAATTGAAGAGCTTAAAAGAGAGCATGAGTCGATGCACAAAATAAACGGCGGCAAAAACCTTTAAAAATATGACGCCGCTGACAATATTATCCGTCTATGTCTTACGGCAGCAGAATGTAATAAAGTTTCACTGAAAAATCTGAAAACTATTCAGCGGAAGCTTTTTTATTTTACCTAAGCTTACCTGCATTTCCGGTCAGCTTAGACAAAATCAGATAAACGACGCCTCCCGCAAATACCGCTATTGGAAGAGAAAGCTTATTGTCCAACGGCAGTACGTTATAAATCATGCGGGCGGATAACCCGCAAAAGCACCCTGAAATAAGCGAAGGCATGAACGTTGAAAACAATTTAATTTTTATTTTTGTATAATTGCAGTAGATAATAACAGATAATATAAATATGACCAGATAACAAAGCAATGTTGAAATTGCGGCGCCAGCTACGTTTATATGCGGCATTGGTATAAGGATCATATTTCCCGCAAGCTTGACCGCAACTCCCGCTATCATTAGCTTTACCGGAAGATCAGCTCTTCCTATGGCCTGAAACATGCTGAAAAGAGGAAACGAAAGCGAAAGGAATATTACTCCGATTCCCAAAAAACTCAGACTTTCGGCTGAAACCATACATTCGGCAGTCCTGCTGGGGTAAAGAAAAAACAGTATTTCATTTGAAAGCATGCTTATACCCAAGCCGGACGGAACGGCAAGGAAGGCGGTTGCTTTAAGCACGTTCTGCGACAGTCTTTCAGATTCCGCCTTATCTTCCTTAGCCCACGCCTGAGCAAGACTGGGAAGTATTCCCTTACCGAACATGTTGGTAACTGACGGAACAAGATTGAAAACCGTTACGGCAAGCCCTGTAAACGAGCCGTAAATAAATTCTGAAAGCTCTATATGGGAAATACCGCTTAATCCGAACTTATGATATAAATAATCCGGAGCCGCGTCCGCAGCCTTATCAAGACATCTGATTATTGTTGCAAGATCAATAAGCGAGGTCAGATTGGTAACGATTGAACCTAAAGCCACCGGTATCAATACCGCAAATAACGACCTTATTATTTTCCTGCCGCTTTCCTCGACGCCCTCCGAAATCAGAGGAGAATCCTTTTCAAGTCCTGTGCCTCTTATGTATAGAAAAGCGGTACCGGCAATTGTCGAAAGGCTTATTCCCAGAACAGCCGCGGCGGAAGCGGCCGCCGTTATATCCGTACCCTTTGGAAGATATTTTAAAACACTTTCGCTGTTATTCAAGACATACGAGCATAATGCAAGTCCGGCGGCAAGCCTTACTACAGCCTCAACTACCTGTGAAAGCGCGGTAGGATACATGTTCCGCATTCCCTCCCAGAAGCCGCGGTAAACAGCAGTAATACAACCGAAAAGCACAGACGGCGCAATCATCATAATTGACAGCCATGCTTTCGGACAAGCCGCAATTTTACCGGCAAACGGCACGGCAAGGGCTAGGATAAGCAGCGTTCCCAGCGCTCCGACGGCGCTGAACAGCAGCAGGGAAATCCGCCGTATCTTAGCGGCGTTTTTATAATTATGGAAGGCGCAGTTTTCAGCCGTTAGCTTTGCAACGGCAGTTGTCAGCCCGGTTGCCGTTACAGCGTAAACGGGCAGAAAAAGGCCATAGGCACAGCTAAAATAGCTCATTCCCACACCGCCGAGCATATTTGTAAGCGGTATTTTAAACAGCGCGCCTATTGCTTTGGCAATAACGGCTGAAGCGATCAATATAACAGAGCCTTTAAGAAAACTTTGATTTTTCACCCTGCTCTCCTTTCATTTGTTGTTTTAATGCTTAATTTTGTTACTTTATCTTTGTTTAAATTGCATAATGATTTCGAAAATTATATGAAATTATATTGCTACCCGTAAGAATATGTGTTATAATTATATGCGGTTATATTTTTATATATGAAAGGCGTTGCATGTGAAATGAATTATAAATTTTCAGAAAAGGTTTCGGGACTCCAAGCGTCTGCCATAAGGGAGATATTAAAATTCACTTCCGACCCTGAGGTTATATCCTTTGCCGCCGGCAACCCGGCCCCCGAGGCGTTCCCGACGGAAGAAGTCGGACGCATATCGGCAGAAATACTCAAGGACGATCCGATACTGGCTTTACAATATAATATTTCAGAGGGTTATCCTCCTCTCAGAGAGCTTTTAAAGCAGAGAATGAAATCTCAGAACTGCTTCAGCGAAAACGACGATCTGATCGTTACATCCGGAGCGCAGCAGGCGATAGAGCTTGCAAGCAAGGTTCTTTGCAACGAGGGCGACACGCTCATAGCCGAATCGCCGAGCTTTATAGGCTCCCTTAACGCTTTCCGTTCGTTTAACGTAAACCTTATCGGAATCGAACAGGAAGAAGGCGGTATGAAGCTTGACGAGCTTGAGAGAGTAATGAAAAACGCGCCCGGTCAGAAGGTAATTTACGTTATCCCGAATTTTCAGAATCCGACCGGTTCTACTATGTCGTTTGAAAAGAGAAAAGGAATATACGAGCTTGCATGTAAATACAACGGCGTTATCATAGAGGATAATCCTTACGGAGACCTGCGGTTTGCCGGAGAAAGCGTCCCTTCAATAAAAAGTCTTGATAAAGAAGGAAGGGTTATTTATGTAGGAAGCTTTTCAAAAATTCTGGCTCCTGGACTTCGCGTAGGATATGCATGCGCTCCACAGGAAATATTCCAGAAGATGGTTGTCTGCAAGCAGGTGTCCGACGTTCACACAAGCATTTGGCCGCAGCTTGTATGCTTTAAATTCATGAAGGAATGTGATCTTGACGAGCATTTTAACAAGCTCAGGCTTATATATAAAAGAAAATGCGGGCTTATGCTTGAAAATATGGATAAATATTTTTCTTCAAAAATTTCCTATACCCGTCCGGACGGCGGATTGTTTATATGGGCGACTCTTCCAAAGGGAAGCGATATGATGGGCTTCTGCACAAAGGCGGTTAAGGATTATAAAATTGCAGTAGTCCCCGGAACTGCGTTCATGATAAACGAAAACGACAAAACCGATTCATTCCGGCTTAATTTTTCTACACCTTCCGACGATAAGATAACGGAGGGCATTAGAATACTCGGCGGAATGACTAAGGATATGCTTGATTAAATTTTCTGATATTAATATAAAAAAACGGCGCGCCGTCCGCCGGAAAAGACGGCGCCGCAATTATTATTGCGGTAAATAGGAGTTGAAAATGGCAAAAAAACGTTCAGTACTTGATAGATATACGACATCTCAAAAATATATAGTTTCAAGAGGAAAGGCGCTTACATTTCCGGCGGCGCCATTTAAGCAGGAAATCGGTCCGAATCAGGTATACGGGGCAGTAATCGATATTCCTATGTCGCCTACCGTTTTAGCGTCGCTTGTATGCTTTATTAACGGTTCGGCTAATATTTACTTTAATCTTGGGGGAGAATATATAAACTCTGCCGCCCGTTACAGAGGCGTAGCGCAGGCTTCGTTTGATTTTATAAGACTTGCCACCGATTGTCTCGACTGCTGCAAAAAAACAACTAAATTTGATATGCCGATAGCCGGTAAAAATTATGTTTATTTTCTTACCAAAAACGGAGTTTACACAACAGAAATCGTTCCCAACGCAATTGCAAAGGAAGACGAATCCAAAAGAAAAATATTCAATATGTATCAAAGAGTTATGTCACAGCTCAGAATTGCCCAGATGAAAGATCAGGCGGCAGGCGTCAGCAGCGGCAGCGTCAACGAAGGATAAAGCGATATTTAACAGAATTTTATAGAAAAAGGTATTATATTTCAATCTTTTTTACAAACTTATAAAAAACTATTGCTTTTTGTTTGATTTTAATGTAGTATATAAAATGCTGGGAACAGGGTGATTTTTATGGTTGAATATCAGCGCAAGGATCGTTATGATATTAATGATCTTCGCGATATTATGTCTATATTGCGCTCGCCTCAAGGCTGTCCGTGGGACAGAGAACAGATTCATAAATCTATCAGAAACGATTTTATAGAAGAGGTTTATGAGGCCATTGAAGCTATAGACCTGGAGGATACGGAGCTATTAAAAGAAGAACTCGGAGATGTTCTTCTTCAGATAATTTTTCATTGCAGAATAGAAGAGGAAAAAAGCTGCTTCGATTTTGACGACATCTGTGATGAACTCTGCAAAAAGCTTATTATAAGACATCCCCATGTTTTCGGAGATATAACCGTTTCAGATTCAGGAGAGGTTCTGAAAAATTGGGACAGTATTAAAAAAGAAACAAAAGGGCAGACAAGCTATACGGAAACCCTTACAAGCGTAGCAAAATCACTTCCGGCGCTGATGCGCGCGCAAAAGGTGGGTAAAAGAGCAATGCGGGCGGGAATGGATTTCAGCTGCGTTTCAGACGCTGTTGAGCGTGTAAAGTCTGAAACTGACGAGCTTGAGGAAGCTATAAGATCCGGGAAAAAAGACGATATTTATGAAGAGCTGGGAGATCTCTTATTTTCCTGCGTAAATACCGCAAGACACTTGAATATTGACGCCGAAGAGGCATTGACGCGCGCAACCGAAAAATTTATTGAAAGATTTGCAGAAACCGAAGATTTAGTAAGGCTGGACGGAGCCGATATGAAGGCTCTTAGCATAGATCAGCTTGACGTTTACTGGAATAAGGTTAAACGCCGGGCAGAGGACTAATAGTTCGAAAGAATTTTGGAGGTATAAAAATGACAAAGTCAGAATTAATCAATCAGATCGCAGAAAAAAGCGAGTTAACAAAAAAGGATGCGGAAAAGGCATTTTCAGCAGTTGTTTCAACAATAACTGACGCTCTTGTAAGCGGTGAAAAGGTTCAGATCGTTGGTTTCGGTACTTTTGAAGTACGCGACCGCAAAGAAAAGCTTTCAAAGAATCCTCAGACAGGCGAAACGATAACAGTTCCTGCAAAGAAGGCTCCGGCATTCAAGGCCGGCAAAGCCCTTAAGGACGCTGTTAATGCATAATTATCTTTGAAAAAATGAACGGCAGAGAGGACGTGCTCTGCCGTTTTTGCATTATTTTTATATGAAAGGAACGATTTTATGCGTCTTGACAAATATCTTAAAATTACCCGTCTGATAAAGAGAAGAACTATTGCCAACGAGGCATGTGACGCGGGTAAGGTCATTGTAAACGGTAAGCAGGCCAGAGCTTCATACGACGTAAAAGTCGGCGATATAATTGAAATAAACTTAGGCGCCAGAGCGCTGAAGGTTAAGGTTACAAACGTCAGCGAATATGCTACAAAGGAATCAGCCGCAGAAAATTACGAAGTTATCGCTTGAGGCCCGCAATCTATAAAAAAACGGACGCTTAATGCGCCCGTTTTTTATTATTTTCTGTCGTTAATCTGAACACGCCTTATAAACAAGTATGAAACTGCAAAAAGCACAGCCGCCAATCCTACAAATACCGAGGACATATACCAAACGCTTTCACCCATCCACGATAAAAGCTTTGAAACATTTTTAGTGATTGCAAAGTCGAAAACGGAATAATCTATTATCGGAAAAACTACGCATATCAACACATAAAAAGCAGCGGGAACTATAAATTTAAACACCTTTGAAAGACGGTAAATAACCGAAGCAAAAAGAAGTCCGCCTGCAAGAGCAGCAATGTTAAAGGTTATTTGCAGTATAAATTGTTTTAAGTAATCAAAAGCTTCAGGAGTAGGAGGCACGATTATATCCTTCGACCACATAAAAAGCTGTTCATAGCCGGAATCAAAGCTTATTTCTTCAGAAACATTATTCTGATAAAAATTGCCAAGCATACTAATAAGCGTATCTCCGGCAGAACCAATTACTGCAATAAGTGCGAATACTATAACAGTTGAGCAGAAATATGTTTTTCTGGAAATCCCGTTCTGTATCGACATCGAAAGATCCTCTCGGTAGTTTACAATTCCTAATATAAACATAAAAACTACTGTTGAAAAGTCCATACCCCCGAAGCTTCCGCCCTGAGAACCAGTTGCGGCTGTTATTATAACGACCGTATTAATAATGGCAAATATAATCGCCGCAAATATTAGATAAGCCTTCAGCGCTCCGCTGAAAGAATATTTCGTCATGCTCTTAATCTTCATAATCCATTTCTCCTTATCATGAGTTTGTAAGCTGTACAAACAGCTTCTGCAGATCCATCGCAGTTATTTCAAGTCCGTCAGGCACCTCTGATTTATTGACCTCTCCTAAAATGTACGCGGTTTTCAATCCGCCGATCGAGTCAAAGCCTATAACCTCTCTGCCGTTAATAAAGCTATCTACCGCAGAGGCTGAGCCTGATATTGTAAAACCGCTTTCAAGCAGCGAATCCCTCGTCTGATTCTTTATAACCTCTCCGTTTTTTATTATAACCACATCCTCTATAACTGTTGATACCTCCTCTATAAGATGAGTCGATATAACGCAGCAGAACGGATTTTCCGAATATTTTTCTATAAGAAAACGATAAAAAAGATCGCGGTGATTAGCGTCCAGTCCTAAAACAGGCTCGTCTAAGAAAAGATACGGAACATTGACAGATAACGCTATTATTATTTTAAAAATTGAATTATAACCCGTTGAAAGCGACCGTGTATTCTTATTAACATTGAGATTGAAAGCCTTAGAAAGCTTATTTGCATAATCAAGGTCAAAGGCAGGATAAAATTCCTTAGTCCATTTAAAAATATTCTTTATCTTCATCTTAGGAGGATAAAGATTGCTTTCACTCATAATATATATTTTAGAAAGCGCTCTGTCGTCCTCCATAGAATTTATTCCGTCAACAGTAACGCTTCCGGAGTCTGTGAAAATACGATTTGATATGATTTTCAAAAGTGTTGATTTTCCGGCTCCGTTTCTTCCCAGCAGCCCATAAATCTTATTTTCCTCAAAAGTCAGATTCACATTATTCAACGCTCTTGTATTTTTGAAGTCCTTTGTAATGCCTTTGATTTCAATACAGTTCATCATTCATTCTCCTTTAAGCATATCTATAATTTCTTCTTTTTTTATTCCGAGCCTGACGGCCTCTGCAAGCATATTTTTTATATAATGCTCATAAAACGCGTCACGCCTTTTTTTAGTGAGCCTTTCCTTAGCTCCTTTTGAAACAAACATTCCTACACCCCTTTTTTTATATATAGTTCCGTTCTCAACAAGTATGCTGATTCCCTTTAACGCTGTAGCAGGATTTATCTTATATCTCACTGAGAAATCCGTTATCGACGGTATACGGCTTTCCTCAGGAAAAGCTCCGGTCACAATAGCGTCTTCGATTCCGTCGGCAATTTGGACAAAAATCGGTTTTTCTGTTTCAAAATCCACCTGCACCTTTCCGCCTCCTTTTCACCATGGTTAATTAGTAGACTAACTAACTACAAGTGTATAATACCATATAATTCAGCGTTTGTCAATACCCATTTTCAAAATTTTCATAAAAAAAGAACGGTTTAAAACCGTTCTTCTTTATAATAATTATAAAATTATTTTTCGAGTCTTTCTTCAAGCTTATCAAGCTCTTTGCTGAGTTCTTCAGGAAGCTTATCGCCGAACTGTTTATAGAATTCACGCATATCAGCAACGTCCTTCTTCCAAAGCTCCTTATCAACGGCAAGAAGCTTATCCATAACTTCAGGCGTAACCTCGTCCTCTATACCCTTGACATTAATATCGCCCTTCTTAGGAAGATATCCGATAGCTGTTTCATCAGCGTCGATAGTTCCCTCGCATCTCTTGATAATCCAGTCAAGAACTCTCATATTATCGCCGAAGCCCGGCCAGATAAAGTTGCCGTTTTCGTCCTGCTTAAACCAGTTTACATTGAATATCTTAGGAGCCTTATCGCCGAGTTTTTCGCCCATTTCAAGCCAATGTGCCCAATAATCGCCCATGTGATAACCGCAGAACGGCTTCATTGCCATAGGATCATGTCTTAAAACGCCTACCTCGCCGGTTGCGGCAGCAGTCGTTTCTGATGAAACTGCCGAGCCGATATAGGTACCGTGCTTCCAGTCAAACGACTGATATACCAGCGGAGTAGTAGCCGCACGTCTGCCGCCGAAAATAATTGCAGAAATCGGAACGCCCTTAGGATTATCAAATTCAGGTGAAATACAAGGACAGTTCTTAGCCGGCGCTGTGAATCTTGAGTTAGGATGAGCAAGCTTATTGCCTTCAGCAGAATATTCCTTACCGTTTACCTTAGCGCCCTTCCATTCTGTCGCGTTTTCCGGCGGATTCTTGTCAAGACCTTCCCACCAAACCGTCATATCGTCATTATTTATAGCAACGTTTGTAAAAATTGTATCCTTCATTGTTGAAGCAAGCGCATTATAATTCGATTTTTCGTTTGTTCCCGGAGCAACGCCGAAGAATCCGTTTTCAGGGTTAATTGCGTAAAGCCTGCCGTCGTCGCCCTGCTTCATCCAAGCAATATCGTCGCCGACTGTGAATATTTCGTATCCGTCCTTCTTATATCCCTCCGGCGGAATAAGCATAGCAAGATTTGTCTTACCGCATGCAGACGGAAAAGCGGCCGTAATATATTTAACCTCGCCGTCGGGCTTTTTAAGACCGAGAATAAGCATGTGTTCAGCCATCCAGCCCTCGTTCTTGCCCTGATATGAAGCTATTCTGAGAGCAAAACACTTTTTACCAAGAAGAACATTGCCGCCGTAAGCCGAATTGATGGACCAGATAGTATTATCCTCAGGGAAATGAACAATATATCTGTTTTCAGGATCAACCTGAGCCTTTGAATGAAGACCTCTTACAAAATCGTTAGAAGCGTCTCCCAGGTTATCAAAAGCCTGCTTACCCATTCTGGTCATTATATTCATATTCAGAACAACATAAATAGAATCTGTTACTTCTACGCCTACTTTAGCAAGAGGAGAACCGATAGGACCCATTGAATAAGGGATTACATACATTGTTCTTCCCTTCATAACGCCGTCGTACATAGGTCTGAGCTTTGCATACATTTCCTCAGGATCGCACCAGTTATTTGTCGGACCTGCGTCTTCTTTATTTTTGCAGCAGATAAAGGTTCTGTCCTCAACTCTGGCTACGTCGTTGGGAAGAGTTCTGTGATAAAGACATCCCGGAAGCTTTTCCTGGTTGAGCTCCTGCATTTCGCCTGTTGAAAGCGCTTCCTTCTTAAGAGCTTCTATCTGCTCCTTGCTGCCGTCAATCCATACTACCTTGTCAGGCTTTGTGAGGGCTGTCATTTCCTCAACCCATTTTAAGACATTGGGGTTATTTGTCAGTGACATGGTTATATCCTCCTTAATATTTCTGCACAAAAATACTGTGCGATTATTTTTGAATCCTGAAACCTTTAATTCCAAAATTCCCTTCATTTTTATATTATAATATTTTTTTTATTGGATGTCAATAGAATTTAACCTGAATTGTGAAATTAATAACAAGTTTCATTGTTTTTTCACAATGGACAATTGTGTTTCCAACAAAAACTTTTTTTATTCAGTAAAACAAGCGCAGACTAAAAAGTCTGCGTTTTTGTTTATATTTTATTTATCTGCATAGTCCGCAACATAATATTCGCTGCGTATTTCCAAACGTTCGCCGCCGCTGTCATTTTTTAAAGAAGGCGCTTCTGTATCATAATAAGATCCGTCATAAATAGACATTATATATTTATCGAATTCATTAAGCGTCATTGAAGTATAAAATTCAACGATATCCCCTCCGACTACAGGTTTTTCCGGTATAGCGTAGGAAGTTCCGTATACTTCATTGAATTTTTCAAGCCGCTGTTCATATATTTCAATGTCATCATAGGATTGGTTTTCAAAGGTGTTGAATGAAGAAACCAAAACCGCGGCTGTAAGAAATAAAATATCAATCATATAATATCCCCCTATTCCAACATGCTTCGCCGTTCCCTTAAATATCATCAATCGAAAGAGTTGCGCAGGCATTAAGACTCTCGTCAGCCCTTTGACCTGCAAGGAAATTATAATACCCCTGACACGCTATCATTGCTCCGTTATCTCCGCAAAGCTCCTTGGGCGGAAGATAAAGCTTAATTCCGCATTCTCCGCATACTCTTTTAAAGGTCGACCGAACGCCGCTGTTGGCTGATACTCCGCCTGCAACGGCTATTTTATTATACCCCAGCGTTTTAGCCGCTGCAATTGTCTTTTCACAGAGTATATCAGAAATAGTATGCTGCAAGGCTGCACTCAGGTCATTTTTATTAATTTCCTTACCCTTCTGCTCGGCGTTATGCAGAAGATTTATAACGGCGGTCTTTAATCCGGAAAAACTGAAATCATACTCGCAGCCTGTTACCCTCGGACGAGGCAATACATAGGCTGATTTGTCGCCAAGCTGCGCCGCTCTGTCAATATGTATACCTCCCGGATACGGAAAACCCATTGCCCTTGCGCACTTATCAAAGCATTCTCCGGCAGCGTCGTCTCTTGTGCGTCCGATTATTCTGAATTTTGTATAATCAATTACCTCAACTATATGAGAATGTCCTCCGCTTGCAACCAGACAGATATACGGCGGCTTCAACTCGCTATGCGCAATATAATTCGCAGCAATGTGCCCTGAAATATGATGCACAGGCACAAGCGGTTTTTCTGAGGCAAGCGAAAGACCTTTTGCAAAATTGACTCCGACAAGCAATGCTCCTATAAGTCCCGGCGCATACGTGACAGCCACAGCGTCCATATCGTCAAGAGTTTTATCCGAATCTCTCAACGCCTTTTCAACCACGCCGAGTATATTTTCACAATGACGGCGAGACGCTATTTCCGGTACAACGCCGCCGTATTTTTTATGCTCCTCAATTTGCGTTGAAATTACCGAGGACAATATATTTGTACCATTTTCAGAAACAGCCGCAGCCGTTTCATCACACGAGCTTTCAATTCCAAGTATCAGCATTCTAATCACCAGCCAAATCTATTTTTTTCATCATCAATACAGCGTTTTCAACAGGATGTCTATAATAATTTCTGCGCATTCCGTTCTGTTCAAAACCATATTTTTTGTATAAGCTTATAGCCTCGGCATTGCTTTCACGAACCTCCAGATAAACAGTACCAACATTCTTATCAGAAAGAATATGCAGAAATTCGCCTATCAGCGCTCCGCCCGCGCCCATTCCTCGATACTCCTCCATGACTGCTATATTTAGAAGCTCCGCCTCGTCGAGAACAGCGGTACCATTTAAAAAGCCTATAACTCTGCCAGCGGATACCGCCGACAGAATTATTGAGTATTTATTTTCAAACGTCTCCAAAAAGGCTTTTTCTGACCATCCGTCAGCTATACATTGCTTCTCTATCTCCGCAATATCCTTTAATTGAGCTATTACGGCTTCCTCTATATCAACCCTTGGCGTCATACCAGCTTCCGCCCCTGTTCACATCTGCTATCAGCGGAACTTTAAGCTCGCATGCATGAGTCATTTCCTCGGAAAGAATTTCCGCAGCCCTGTCGGCGTCATTCTCAGAACACTCGACGATCAGCTCGTCGTGCACCTGAAGTATAAGCCTTGCCTCCGGTATCTCCTTTTTCAGCCGCCCGTATACCCTGACCATAGCAATTTTTATTATATCCGCCGCGCTTCCCTGTATCGGCGTATTCATAGCAATACGCTTTCCTGCCGCCTGCATATTCTTATTTGAAGCCGAAAGCTCGGGAACATATCTCTTTCTTCCGAACATAGTTGTGACATATCCGTCTTTTTTAGCTTTTTCGACCGTTTCATTCATAAATTTCTCAACGTTTGGGAATTTATGCAGATAATCATTAATATATTTTTTTGCCTCATAAACGCTGACATTAATATCCTTTGAAAGTGAAAATGCGCCTATTCCGTAAATTATTCCAAAATTTACAGCCTTAGCCGCGCTTCTCATTTCCGGAGTAATCATTTCCTCCGGAAGACCGAAAACCCTTGCGGCAGTTGAAGTATGAATATCCGCCCCGTCTGCGAAGCCGCTGATCATCGCTTCATCGGCGCAAATATGAGCGACAAGCCTAAGCTCTATCTGACTATAATCGGCGTCAAGGAGCGTCCTGCCGTCCTGAGCTACAAAAAACTTTCTCATTTCCCGTCCCAGTTCCGTTCTGACGGGTATATTCTGAAGATTAGGCTCTGTTGACGATATTCTTCCGGTTCTGGTTTCCGTCTGCCTGAACGACGTGTGTATTCTGCCGTCCTGAGCTACAGTTTTAAGCAGACCTTCAACATAAGTGGAATTGAGCTTTGTGAGCTGACGATAACGAAGAATAAGATCTATCACAGGATAACTGTCCCTTAGCTCCTCAAGGATTTCCGCGCCTGTAGAATAACCCGTCTTGGTTTTCTTTTTCAGAGGGACTCCCATTTCATGGAGGATTTCACCAAGCTGTTTAGGAGAAGAAATGTTGAATTCCTTTCCGCACATGAAGTAAATCTGCGATTCCAGACCGCCTATTTCATCGACAAGACTGTCTCCGAATTTCCTTACGCCGCCGACGTCTATACCTACTCCGTAATGCTCCATTGAAGCCAAAACCTCCGTCAAGGGCTGTTCAATTTTAAACATGAGCCTGCTCATACCCTGAATTTCAATTTCCTTTTTCAATGCCTCGCAAAGCTCTGAAAGACTGACGGCGTCCGCCGTTTCTCCAGCCGACCTATAATACGGCGAATCGTATCTGAAGCAAAGCTTTTCTATATTATATTCAGACGTTGACGGATCAAGCAGATATGCGGCGATCTCTGCGTCAAAGACCATATTTGCAAGCTCAGTATCGTTTGCAAAGCACAGCCTGTACTGCGGCTTTGCGCCGAAAGTATACTTTTCCGCACTGCACGAAAGTAATTTTGTTATATATTCTTTATTTTCCGTAAAATATATTATAAAATTCTCATCGTCTAAACGTTGCGCCGATTTAAAAGCTTTCCCGTCAAACAGATAGCATATAGAATTCATTTTAAGAAATCCCCCGAGGATTTCTTCATCAATATCCTTTAGCTGTGTTTTTACATCAACCGCCCTGACTGTTTTTTCGGACGCTCTTTTTTCCGAAGGCTCAATCCCAAGCTTCTGCATAAGCTTTGCCATTTCAAGCTCTGTCAGAAGATCGCTTAGCTTTTCGTCATTCCTTTCGGAAATCTTATAATTTTCTATATCATAGTCGACCGGAACGTCAAGACATATCGTAGCGAGCCATTTACTTCGTATAGCGTCCTCTCTGCCGTTTATCAGCTTATTGTAAACGCCCTTTGAAAGCTCCGCCCCATCTATATTCTCATATAAGCTCTCAATGGTTTTCCATCTTTTAATAAGCGCTCCCGCAGTTTTCTGCCCCACTCCCGCTACTCCCGGAATATTGTCCGAGCTGTCTCCCATTAAGGATTTAAGATCAATAAGGTATATAGGCTCGAAACCGTATTCTTCAATGAACCTTTCAGGAGTATATACAATAGTTTCTTTAGTTGTAGCAAGCCTTACCGTTACCCTATCGTTTACAAGCTGAAGGCTGTCGCGGTCACCTGTAAGAATACAGCATTCGCCGCCGCTGTCTGAACAGACCTTAGAAAGAGTACCGAGAATATCGTCGGCTTCGTATCCCTCGCATTCAACAATTCTGATCCCCATATATGTCAGCAGCTCCTTGACTATAGGCAGCTGCTGCGCCAGTTCCTCCGGCATTCCCTTGCGATTAGCCTTGTAGGTATCCACCGCCTTATGCCTGAAAGTCGGAGCCTTAAGATCAAATGCAACAGCAACTCGATCCGGCTTTACCTCCTCAAAATTTTTGAAATATATATTCATAAAGCCTAAAACAGCATTTGTATAAACTCCGTTTTTGTTTGTAAGCAGTCTGATACCGTAATAAGCACGGTTTAATATGCTGTTTCCGTCAATCGCAAGTAACTTCATTTAGCTTCTCCGTCCGCCGCCTTTACGGTATACGGCCCACCGTATTTATATTCATTATTATTATAACAGATTTTTATGCAAAACTCTATCCCTTTTCGAAAATTTATATACTGAGTATTATAATTGTCTCTTTTATCCGTCAAAAAAAATATTTACACCGCTGCCTCTACCATTTTTCGGGGATTTATGTTAAAATATAATAAGTAAAATCAACGAGGTATTCAAATGAATTATATAAAAATAGGAAACGTTAAAATTAAAAGAACCGCGGCTCTTGCTCCGATGGCTTCCGTTGCCGACAGAGCCTATCGTATGCTTTGCCGTGAATACGGCGCCTGCTATACTGTAAGCGAGCTTATTTCCGCTAAAGGTCTCTGCTATAACGACCGAAAAACATCAGAGCTTTGCACAGTTACCGATGATGAACGCCCGATGGCATTGCAGCTTTTTGGAAGCGAGCCGGAATTTATAGAAAGAGCGGTCCGCATCTGCATGGGCTACAAGCCGGATATTCTTGATCTGAATATGGGATGTCCTGTTCCAAAGGTTGTGAACAATAATTCCGGAAGCGCTCTTATGAAAAATATAGAATTGGCGGCGGATTTAGTCAGGGCTGCAAAAAGAGCGTCTGATGTTCCCGTAACAGTTAAATTCCGCAAGGGCTGGAACGCAGATTCAGTCAATGCCGTTGAATTTGCAAAGGCAATGGAGGAAGCCGGTGCGGACGCTCTGACAATACATGGCAGAACAAAGGATCAAATGTATTCCGGAAAAGCGGATTGGAACATCATTCGTTCAGTTAAAGAAAGCGTTTCAATACCCGTCATTGGAAACGGCGATGTAACTACGCTCAGAGAATGCTTTGACATGTATGAGCGAACGGGCTGCGATCTCGTTATGATTGGCAGAGCGTCATACGGAAATCCTTTTGTTTTTGATGAAATAAACAGTTGGTTTGAGAATAAACCATACGATCCTCCGACGACTCAAGACCGCATGAACGTCATGCTTTACCATATAAGACTGATTCTCTCTCAGAAGGGCCGCGGCAATGAAAAGCAGGCTATGAAGGAGGCAAGAAAGCATGCTTCATGGTATATGAAGGGGCTTTACGGAGCGGCGTCGTTCAGAGCAAAATGCTATAGTCTTGAAAGCTATGACGACGCTTTAAGGCTGGCGGAAGAATTTCTCAGGCTTCAAAGTAATATGGAGCAATAAAAACGACAAAAATAACGCACAGCGAAAATAGCTGCGCGTTATTTTTAATAATTGATTTTTGAAATAATATTATTTCCATATTTTTCAACTGTTCCAAGGGGAGAACCGATGTCTATTATATTTTCTCCGTTTAATTTTATGCTTATATTATTATTATTGAGTGTAACTGCGCCGCTACCCTCGCAATCGCCTATTCCTATTGCGTTGACTCCTCCGGCGGTTAGGATAATATTTGATTTTTCAGCCCTCGTTTTCATATTTCCGCCGTTCGTTCCAATACAAAAAGCATATTTTGCCCCGAAATTTATATCGACCTCTCCGGCAGTTATGTCTATATTTCCCGTTCCGCTTTCCAACACGCCTATTCCCAAAACGCTGCTTCCGGAGCCTATTATTTTAACGTTTCCCTTAGAAGCTATAACGGCAGAGTCTTTTAAACTGCCCACTGAAACGTTTATTATACTTGAATTTTCAATTTCCAAGCGGCACTTCTCGCCGATATTTATAATTGCGTTTCCTTCCGCGTTGCCCACGGATATGCAAGACTTGCCCGTATTAAGTATTTTAATATTTCCTGAAACCAGATTTATTAAGCTGCCCGAATCATTCCGTCCGCCGCCGACGGCTACCGTATTTATTCCGTTTACAGTTATTGAAAGCGTACCCGACATATCTACGGATATATTCCCGTAAGAATCGTTCACGCTTCCGCCGATCCCATAGGGAGCGTCCTCGTCGGCATTTATGCTTACACTTCCATCACCGATAATTGTAAGCGAAGACGATGCGGGAACATATATACCCACACAGTTAAATGTATTTTCACCCTCTGCGATGAGAGTAAGATTAGTATTCTCGCCCAGCGAAATTCCGGGCTTGCTGTGTTTTCTGCTGATGAAAACGTCCTTGATAGTCATAACGCAATCTATTCCGCTGTCGATAAATATACCGGTATCAAACACATTACCGGAAATTCCGCATACCTTAACGTTGCTTCTTCTCACAAGTATCTCATTATAAACATTGGAATCGACACTTTCCAGTTCAAGAACGCCAAGATCTTCCGAAATGCATAAAGGCTGAGACAAATTGTTTCTGAATGAATTTACATGCAAAATCTCGTCCCTGACCTCCCTTGAAATTTCATAAAGTATAAACGGCTTAGGACGGGAGGTGTAATAACCCTGTATTAAATTAACGCCGAGATTTATAACGGTTGAAAGCTCTGCGGACGTTTCGATGCCCTCCGCTAAGGTCATGATTCCGTTATTTTCGGCAAAATTAACTACTGAGCCTACCAGTTGACGTTTTTTAGGATCAGTATCAATATTCATGATAAGCGAACGGTCTATTTTTATAAATTCCGGTTCGCATCTTATTAGATTTGCAGTATTGGAAAAGCCTGTTCCGTAATCGTCAAAGGCAAGCTGAAAGCCTGACAAATTCTTCCTTTTATTAAGCTTTTCGAGAAATTCCTCTGAAATATCAGCCTGCTCCGTTATTTCTATAACAGTCTTGCCGATGAGATCTCCATATAGCCTGTATAGCTCCCCAAAATCCTCGTCATTAAGAAGATGGTCAGGTATACTGTTTATAAATAGTTTCTTATCCTTAAACATTTCAATGTTATCGCTTAATATTTTCATCACATTGAAGAATGTTTTCTTTTCAATATCATAAAGTCGCTTCTGTTTCCTTGCAATTTCCAGCATCTGAACCGGATTCAGATATTTATTTCCGGTTGTTCTCATAAGAGCCTCGTAGCCGAATACGACTCCGGTCTTAGCGTCTACTATAGGCTGCATGTGATATTCAAACAAATTATCGTCTATTATCTTACAGAATATCTGAGCGTCAGTATAATATTCCTTTTCCTTTTCATATGTATGGCGTTCAAATTTCTTTATCATACCGGTGGTGTTTTCATGTATCTCAAAAAGCGCGAAACCGGAATAATTTACAAGAATATTAAAATCCTCCGAATCGTCAGGATAGACGCCATAGCCGCAGTTAAGCGTTAAATGAGCGTCGCTGCCCGGTATAAGCGCTTCTCCGAAATCATCTGTAACCGTCATTTCGTGAACCGCCTCGCCTATTTGCCTCATAATCTCCAGCGATTCCTTTTCAGTTTTATTCTTGAAAAAAACAAGAAATTCGTGATAAGGAGTAGAACCGATTATAATATCGTCAGATTTAAAATGATAAATCGTACGCGCAGCGCATAGAATACACTTTTTGCTGTTATCCAATCCTAAAATATTGTTTAACTGATTAATGCCGTTTATATGAAAGGTCGCCAGACAGCCCGATTTAATGTTTCTTGTTTCTGAAAGTATCCTTAGCTCCTCAAGAAACGCTTCCCTATTATTAAGCTTTGTAACGGTGTCAAGTATGCTGAAGGATTCCGAAAAATATATTTCCTGCATCGTTGCGGTCATATCCTTTATAAAGCCCAGCCATCTGCCGTCCTTTTCAATCATACAAAGCTTCACCCAAAAGCATTCCGATCCCTTGCGATAATTATAAACATGCCTTTTGTTATAAACAGGTTCAACGGTAATAGAGCGGAGAAGATCAAAAAAATCCTTTTCAGACATAGAGCCGTCCGGTTTAGATTTTTCCAGCCTTAATATCCGGTAAGTATTATCGTCCAGATAAGCCGTTCTCTTTTCGGATATATATTTAAACGCTCCCGTATCCGGAAAAACGCTTTCAAAAATCTGCCATTCCTCGCTTATTATGCTATAATTTTCAGGTCTTGAAAACTCAAAAATCCCCATTCACTTTACCTCATTTTTTATTATATTCAAATTATAACCAATATTTTTGTTTGTGTCAATAATTACAGGTAAATACTATAATCATTTTTAAAAATTCATGTAATAATTTCAATAAAATATGTAAATTGTATAAACGCTTAAATCACACATTACTTTATAAAGCCATATCATAATATTGGATAACTATCAGTTTAGTTAATCCTATATACTAATATAACGTCTAATCGCCGCAATACACTTTTTACTGTGCTAAAAATTAAGCAAATTGTTTTGCGGCAAATGGAGGAAAATATGCTGAAAAAGAAATTATTAGCAGCCGCTTCCGCGTTTCTTATGCTATTTACCGGAAGCTTTTCCGTATACGCTCTGCGTCCGGACTCTGAACGAGTACACGACGGCATTGATATAAGCGAATATCAGGGCAACGTTAATTTTGACGAGCTTAAGAACTGCGACATTAAAACCGTTTATATAAGAGCGGCTGCCGGAGATTATACTGATTCAGAATTTGAAAATAACAGTCGAAAGGCAAAAGAAGCGGGAATAAAATTCGGTTATTATTTTTACGTTACAGCACGAAACGCCGAAGAAGCCCGCCGACAGGCCGAACGCTTTGCGGATCTGATCAGGAATAAGGACTATAGCTGCCGCCCTGCAATGGACTTTGAAGAATTTTCAGGTCTTTCGCGAAGAGAGATAAATGAAATCGGAACTGCCTTTATGGAAAGACTTCACGAACTTATTTATACAAAACCGATGATATATACGGACGCCTTTGCTGCCGACAGCATCTGGGACGAAAATTTTGCCGAATATCCTTTATGGGCGGCGGATTACGGCGCATACGAGCCTGATATAACTCGAGTTTTCACCAACGGCTGGAGCGGTTTCCAGTTTACTGACGACGGAAGAGTATGCGGAGTAGACGATGCGGTGGACAGGGATAGATTTACTGATACCGTTTATATAACTGACGATGAAAATGAAAACCGTCCTGACGAGAACTTTATCTATTACAGGGTAAAGGCAGGCGATACCCTCTATGATATTGCAAGAAGATTCGATACAACAGTTGAAGAAATAGCAAGGGAAAACAGAATAACTAATGTCAATCTTATTTTTGTCGGCGAAGTTTTAAGAATCAAAAGATAACTATAATGAAAAGCTGTAAAATTTAAAATAAAAATAAATGCGCAGAACGGTCAGATAACTGATCCTGCGCATTTTTTCAGCCTTAAATCGAAATTATAAGAACGTAAAGCTTTCTGTGTGAAAGCGGTAATTATACAAGCGTTTATTATAATGCCGTACCCTTCTTAGGTATAAACAAACCCGTCATATCCGCACCCTCTAATGCAAGTAGCTTTTGTTTTATTTCCACGCCGCCGGCATAGCCGGTCAGGCTGCCGTTTGAACCGACTACACGATGACATGGTATTATAATAGAAACAGGATTGCGCCCTACCGCTCCTCCAACAGCTTGTGCGGACATTTTTGAAAATCCGTTATTTTGAACGAGCTTTTTAGCTATTTCGCCATAAGTAATAGTCCTGCCATAGGGAATCTCGCAAAGAATCTGCCAGACCGCTTTACGGAACGGACTGCCATCCGGCGCGATATTCAATTCCATTACCGACGGTCTTTCGCCAGCAAAATACCTGTCAAGCCATCGCCTTGCCTGAGCTAAAACGGCTGAATCGCCGACTTCCTTTATTTCCTCACGAACGGTTCCGAGATAATATTTCTGCCCTTCTATCCAAAGACCAACCAAAGCATCGTCCTTTTCAGCAAGTAAAAGCTTTCCGATCGGCGAAGAATAATGTGTTGTGTAAATCATACCTTATTCCTTAGACCTCAATTTTAACTTATGAAAAAGCGCTTAGTAACGCTGTTTCAGTTATATGCATTTACGGCTTTTCCTTAAATTCTTCCAATATTCTTTTAGCGTTTTAACAATCCCACCTGCAAAGCTTTAAATCAACATGATTGTCGTTCTTCATTGGTATGCCCTCGCTTCGAAGCAGATCCCCCTGCTCGCTCCATCCGGGAACAAGTCTTCCTGCATGATTAACCACGCGATGGCATGGATACCTACCGTAATAATCAGCCATACTCAACGCTCTTCCCACAAGCCGCGAGTATTTTTCCCTGCCGATAAGTCTTGCGATCTGACCATATGTAGCTACTTTTCCTAAGGGAATTTCCGCAACTACTGACAGAATTTCATATATAAGGTCCTCTTTTAATATGTTTTTCATACCGTCTGCCTTACCTTTCTTCAATAACAAATTATAGTATCGTATAAGAAGCAAAACAGCCTTAACGCAGCAATTTATCAAAAACCGACGGAGATACATTCTAACAGTATCTCCGCCGCAATTTAAAGCCGTTTAAACGGCTTATAGGTTATACCCAATAATTTCTGCTATTGAAAAGACGATATTATAAAAATAACAGTCTACTCAATAACTGTAATAGTTTCTGCGGTAAATCCCTCTTCTGAAATTATATTCTTTATTTCGACGTCCGAAGCGCTGATCTCAGCTTCCGCATAGCCGTCAGCCAGATTCACTGAAATATTTTTCGCACCGATTTCTTCCAACGCGGACTTTACCGCATTTGCACAATGCTCGCAGCTCATACCGTCAATTTTAATATGCTTCTTCAATTATTTTCAACTCCTTTCGCCGCCGAAAATTCGCTAAGTTTCCGGCGCATATCATTTTGCTGAATTAGATATATTAAAGACCGTCAGGATTATTAAGGGTAAAATTCCAGCTATCCCTGCACATATCGTCAACGGTCATTTTAGCCTCCCAGTTAAAAAGCTTTTTAGCAAGCGATGTATCTGCATATGAAACTGCAATATCACCTGAACGCCTCTGCGTTATCTCAACGGGAATACTTTTACCGCACGCTCTTTCATAAGCGGCTACTACATCGAGTACACTAGAGCCTTTTCCGGTACCGAGATTAACGGGGATAAAGCCGCTGTTCTCTTCAGCGTATTTCAAAGCTGAAATATGACCCTTAGCAAGATCCACTACATGAATGTAATCCCTGACGCCGGTACCGTCCGGAGTGTTATAATCATTGCCGAATACCTTAAGCTTTTCCAACTTTCCCAAAGCTACCTGCGCTATATACGGAACAAGATTATTTGGTATACCGTTCGGGTTTTCTCCGATAAGACCGCTCTTATGCGCGCCGATAGGATTAAAGTACCTTAGGGAAACGACATTCCACGATTTGTCCGATAATGTAATGTCTTTTAAAATCTGTTCTATCATAACCTTGGTATAACCGTAAGGGTTGGTAGCGGAGGTAGGCATATCCTCTGTATACGGCGCTTTATTATTTACTCCGTATACGGTTGCCGACGATGAAAAGACCATTGTTTTGCAGTTATATCTTTTCATAACTCTAAGCAGGTTTATAGTGCCGGAAATATTATTATGATAATACTCCAGCGGTTTTTCAACCGATTCCCCGACAGCCTTCAGACCTGCAAAATGAATCACTGCGGCAATCTCATTCTTTTCAAAGATTTCAGCAGTTTTATCAAGATCAAGCATATCGGTTTTATAAAATTTTACCGTCTTTCCGGAAACCTTTTCTATGCGCTCCACGCTTTCTCTTTTGGAATTACTGAGATTATCCATTATTATTATGTCATATCCGTTTTCAAGCAGCTCAACACAGGTATGACTTCCTATAAAGCCTGTACCTCCGGTAACCAAAACTTTACTCATAGCTTCCTCCTATTTCAGCACAGCCGTGCCGTCTTATTTTTAATATATGACATCTGCCGTCTCCCAGCAGCTTTTCACTTTCCCGTTTAAAATATCCTACCATATCATCAGGTACATAGGCCTGAACCGTACCTCCGAATCCTCCGCCGTGCACTCTGAACGCACCCTCTCCGTCAAGTATTCTCCCGCAATGAGCGAGTACGACTGACAACGGCTGATATTTGACGTCAGACGGATCAAAAACATTCTGAAGATACATAAAAGACGATTTTCCAGAATTATCTACCTCTCTTAAAAATTTCTGAAAATCATTTTTATTCAGAAGCTCGGCACACCTTATTACTCTTTTGTCTTCATTGAAAAAGTGCCATGCTCTTAAAACCGCCCTGTCCCCGCATTTTTTTCTGGCATCTCCTATATAAGCTAAAAATTCGTCCTCATCAAGCCTTGATAACGCAGTTTTGCCGAAAAAATTCGCCACTGACTTCATTTCACGGGTAATCGTTTCATATTCTCTGACATTATCATTATCAGTTCCGCCGCTGTCCAGCATACATATAGTATATCCGGATTTTGAAAAGTCATAATTCACTTTTTTCACAAAAGGAGTATCGCTATCGTAAAAATCTATCCAGATTATCCCGCCGACAGCCGAAGTGAGCTGATCCATAAGTCCGCAGGGCTTTTTATAATAATAATTTTCAGCAAATTGTCCTATTTGAGCTATTTCCTCCGGAGATACCGAATTATCCATAAATAGATAATTCATTATACAGCCTATTAAAACCTCAAACGCCGCAGAAGAGGAAAGTCCGGCGCCGTGTATAATGTTTGACGTGGTATAGCAATCAAAACCGCCGAGCTCTTTTCCCATCAGATAAAACTTAGCGGCGATCCCTCTGATTAGCGCTATAGATTTATGTATTTCATTAGGATACGGATCTAAATCAGCTATTACAAAGTCTCCAAGCGGCGAGTATTCCCGCGGATCCCCCTTTATTTTAAGTGAAACAGCTATTTCGTCTATAGGAAAGCCGTTTGATTTAACTCTTATAACCCCGTCATTATTGGGAGATACAATACCAATAGTGTCCAAATCAACACTTGCTGAAAGAACGTTGCCCCATTGATGATCCGTATGATTTCCTGAAATTTCCATTCTTCCTGGCGCCGAAAATAAACTGATTTTTCTTTCAGTTCCAAAATAACGCTCAAATAAATTTAACGCACTGACTATACGCTGCCTTTGATAACTTAACTTTTCACATCCATAAAGATCTGACAATATATTATCATAGCCGCCGGAATCAATTTTTTTCAGCGCTTCATCAACACTTTCCATTTAATCCCCCTTTTTAGTAAATCTTAAGTATAGTATATAATAAAGCGACATTTTTTTCAAGTATAATTGAAAAATACTGCAAAATATTGTATAATATATACTAACTGATAAGGAGGAATTTATGCAAAAAATTTTAGGATATATGAGAAAAGCCATTCAAGAATTTGATCTTATTTCAGACGGCGATTCCATAGCGGTAGGTATATCTGGCGGAAAAGACAGTCTTGTTTTATTAAACGGTCTTGCGTTACTCAGGAGATTTATAGGTATTGATTATAGGCTTGTAGGAATTACGCTTGATCCACAATTTAAAGGTACCCCTGGAGATTTCAGTTCAGTTGCAGGACTTTGCTCCGGCCTTGACATAAAATACCATATTATTCAAACTCATATCGGCGAAATAGTTTTCGATATACGCAAGGAGGAAAATCCATGCAGTCTGTGCGCAAGAATGAGAAGAGGCGCGCTGCATGACGCAGCTAAACAATATGGCTGCAATAAAATTGCCCTTGGACATCACTATAATGACGCAATAGAAACCTTTATAATGAATTTATTTAACGAAGGCAGAATCGGTTGCTTTTCTCCGAAAAGCTACCTTTCACGTAAAGACATAACATTAATCCGTCCGCTTGTTTTTGCTCCGGAAAAAGAAATATGCAAGGCAGCCTTAAAGAATGAATTAAATGTTGTAAAATCAAAATGCCCTGCCGACGGACATACAAACCGTGAGAAAACAAAGAATTTTATCCGGCAAATGGATAAGGAGAACAGCGGCTTTTCAGACAGAATATTCGGTGCTATGCGAAGAAGCAATATTGACGGCTGGGGAGGAGTCGGCTTTTCAGAATCCGGTAATGACTGATCAAATACTTTAAACCATCGTTTAGTTACGATGGTTTTTTTGTTGGGAAATAAAAAAAGTCCCCTTGAAACAAGGGGACAATTTTATGAAAAATTAACGACTAACTTAAATTAGTGTTTTTTCTTAAGAACAACTGCTGTTGCACCAGCTGTTACAAGACCAGCTACTGCTACTGCTACGCCAGCTGAACCTGTCTTAGGTGAACCTGTCTTCTTAGGAGCTACTGTTGTAGCAGGTGCTGCTGTTGTTACTGCAGGAGCCTCTGTAGGTTCTTCTGTTGGCTCTTCTGTCGGCTCTTCTGTAGGTTCTTCTGTCGGCTCTGCTTCAATTGTGATAGAACCAGCCTCAGCTACTGGAGATTCAACATATGCACCGCCGTTATCAAGGCTTGTGATAGTGATACCGATGTCATATACTGTACCAGCTTCTGCATCTGCAGGAATACCAAATGTAATTGATGAGAAATCTGTCTTAAGACCGTTTGGAGCTACATATGTAGCTGAAACTGAACCAGCAACAGATTCATCTGTAACCAGTGCGCCTGTAAGAGTTTCAACAAGTGTAAGTTCCTCAGGATATGTTACTGTAAGAACAGCGCCCTGAGAGTCAATATCGCCGATAAGTGAAAGACCTACTGTAGCTTCTGTTGTACCGTAAGGAACTGTTACATCAGCAACCTTAACGCCTTCACCTGCCGCACTTGCAGACATCATTGATGCTGCGCCAAGTACTGTCATAGAAGCCAATACTGCAATTGCTCTTGAAAATACATTCTTCTTCATTTTTAATATTTTCCTTTCTTTTCTATATTTGTTAAGCATAAGCCGGAATTCCGGCTTATGCGAAAACAAAACTTAATTAATGATTACTGATTATCAGGTTTTAATCCAGTTCTGATAATCGTTACTAACCTTAGTCCAATCTCCGTTTACCGTAGGAAGAATAAGCTTAGCAACATTGATTGCATCATACAGATCTACAACGCCGTCCTCATTGTTATCGCCGAGGAATTCCTGGAATGAACCCTTAGGAATATCAATAGGCTTTGTTGGGAGAATAAACGTAGCAACTGTGATTGCATCGTAAAGGTCAGCCAATTCGCCGCCGCTCATATTAGCGTCGCCACGAGGTCCGATCTTAACAGGGATTGATGCAGTCTTGGTTGTACCGTTATATTCAACAGTAAATTCAACTGTATAATCAAAGTTCTCACCGTCGTAAACATCGGCAGGCGTATCAGCAAATTTAATTACTGCGTCTTCAGTTACGTCTTCATCACCAAGCATAACAACGATACCATTCTTAAAGAATTCGACGTTATCATTATGATACCACTGATCGCTGTCTTTGTCAACATCGTAATTTGTGACAATTTCTATGTCATTTTCTCCCGTACCCGTTGTTACAGTTGTAGAAGTATCTGGAGCTTCAGTTATAATAACTGTTTCGGTTACTATTACCGTTTCTGTTACAATTACCGTTTCAACTACCGGAACTGTTACCGTCACTGGCACCGTTACAATAACTGTCTGAGACGGAACTACTACCGTTTCTGTCACAACTACAGTTTCAACTACTGGAACAGTCACCGTTACCGGAACTGTCACAATAACTGTCTCGGACGGAACTATTACTGTTTCAGTCACAACTACAGTTTCAACTACTGGAACAGTTACCGTTACTGGCACTGTCACAGGAACTGTTACTGGTACTGTTACAGGAACCGTCACAGGTACTGTTACAATAATCGTCTTTACAGTATCATCGCCTGTTTCAGGAGCCTTTGTTGATGTTGTAGTTACAGTTGTTTCAGGAGCTTCTGTTGTTGTAACAGGCTCTGTTGTTTCAGGCTCTGTTTCGCCCTTGATTGTGATAGAACCTTTTTCTACTATAGGTGTGAGATATGTGTAGCCTTCGCCGCCGCCTGTAACAAGTACTACCGGCTTCGGAGCGCCGTTTGAACCGTGAATGTCTATCTCATAAACTTCGCCCGGCTTTGCGTCTTCCGATACCTTAAAGGTCATCTTTGCAATCGGGAGAGTCGGATCGTTCGGGATTTTCTCTTCTGCTGAAGATACTACGTACAACGCTTCTTCCAGAGTAATTGTCGCGCTCTTATCAAGACCCCAGTCCTGAACCATCTTTGTTACTTCAAGCATTGTTCTGTCAAACATTGCTCTTGCTTCAAGTCCTCTGATTTCTTTTCCCTGCGTATCTATATACATATTAACTACTACTTCTTCACCCGGAGCAGCTTCTACCTTATCTGCCCAGAGATTAGCGTCGCCAACATATACACGATTATCTTCACTTTCCGTCGTTGCTTCAGAAGGCTCTGTCGTTCCCTCGGTTGAAGGAGAGGAGCTTCCGAGTGTAATTGTAGCCGGAATCTTAGTTACAGAAGCTGAATAATCAACGTTTACAAGTCCGTAATTAGGATCATCCTTATCTAAGCCGGCTGCCGTAGAGTTACCCGACAATAACTCAAACTGATTGTCAAAATCAATCGTATATTCGCCTTCAGCCATTGAGCTGTCAAAAGTAACGTCGAATGTAACAACCGACGCGTCGTTGTCATTCTTTACAAACCATTTATCAGGACCGTTCTGAATAAAGAAATTTGTTCCCGATATACCGGAAGCGTCAAAGTCTCTGTTGAACTTTCCTCCAGTACCATTTACGTTTGTAAGACCGTTCACTTCTGTAAACTTTAAATTAGATAAAGTAATTCCGCTGTCGCTTGCAGCAAATCCTGATTTAAGATATGTAACTAACTCATCGTCACCAAAATTATCTACTAACATAGCAACAGTCGTTTTAGCGTTTCCGGCCTTAACCTCATCCATAGTGAAAGATGATTTTTCAGGCACTAAGCTGAACTGGCTTACTGACTCTTTGACTACTAACCTATCAAAGGCTGACGCTGTAAACGGCAACGCGCTTGCAATCATGGTACCAACCATAGCCACAGATGTCAGAGCCGAAAGAATTCTACTCTTCTTCATCACTATTTTTCCTTTCTGTCTGCTTTCTCCCGCAGACCGCTGTTTTTTTATTTACGGATCCCCCGTTATTTTAAACCGTTAGGCTTAAAAACTTATTTATATTTGCAAATTACTGAGCTGCTCCGAGATTATCCTCTGTAACAACCATTGCCACAAAATTCATAAGCACCAGACTGTCCTGAGCGTCAATCTTCATATCTCTCAGACAATCGGCGTTAGCCTTGCCTTCGGCAGTAAGCGCATTGCTTTCATTATCCAATATGTACATATTAAGCGCTACTACGTCGGCGATATTTATATAGCCGTCCACATTAACATCGCCGTATTTGGTTCCTACCGGAATATCCTCCGTAGAGCCCTCCTCTGTTGAAGACTGAACATCTCCTGTAACTTCCACATAGCCGTCGGTAAATACCGGATCATATACTGTTATCGCTTCATCCGACGACATATAACCGAATATAATGCTTGCATTAGTTGCAGAATCTCCCGGCTTTACAGCTCTGTCAATAGGAACTATCTTGAAGTCCGCCTTGTCGCCGGCGGCCGCGGTTTCCTTAACAGTACCTGTAATACTTAGAAATGTACCGGAGCCCGTAAGATAATAATCAGGATTTACTGTACCCAATGCATACATTATGCTGATAATATCAGTGTCGATATTGCATTCAAAAGGCGACGGCAGATCTGTTTCCACACCCGACACGTCTTTTGCCAATGCGCCAAGCTCTACACTTTCAACAGTAACCAATGATGAATCATATGAAATTCCAAAATCACATCCGTTGAGTCCGGTATCGGGGATATTGGACATATCTAACGTTAATGTAAAGCTTCCGCCTGCTTCAGCGGTTGTATTGCTGATACCGACGCCGAAGCCGTCTTCAGCCGATACAATTGCAGAAACCGAAACAGACGCCAACGTTGCGGCTGCCAAAAGTCCCGCAATTACTTTTTTGGTCCTCATTTGCGTTTTCCTCCTTTTCTGATTAAGCATAATATTTTATCTATAACAAGGGAATTCTTTCGCTGTACATTCCCTTCATTATATTCGACCATGTGAGCAATTAAACGTTTATAATCTATTCACATTACAATTATAAGTTAAATGCACATTAAAGTCAATAGGTATTCAAGCTTTTTGTATGGTTTTATAAAATAAATCACCTGGAATTGTTGAATATAATGAATAAATCTTCATTTTATCGCGCTTTAAACATTATATACAATAATTCTTCACAATCCGCCCCGAAAATACCATAATTATTCCAAGCTGATACCAACTCTATTATAGACGATACTTAATCAAAAGTCAAGAGAAAACTTAAACAAATACAAATTAACTTTTGTCTAATTATACACTAAAAGACTTTTTGTGTAAAGCTTTTTATTATACATTAAATAACTTTTGTTTAGTTTTTATAAATGAGGTGTTTGAATTATTTTATTTTTTTTGCAATTTTATATTTAAATTATTTTATCGATGTGAATTTTATGCACATTTTCTGCCAATCATAGTAATATAAACAGCCGTAATCTTCCGTCGCGGCAGAATGGAGATAGTTATGAAAGCAACAGAATTGAGGTATCAAAGCATATTGCCGGATTTGTCCTCTCACCTGAAAAAAATCAAGGAAATTTCCGGCGGAAGCTCAGACCTGCTTATAAATGAAATAGAAATCTGCGGAATAAGGACCGCCCTCATATGCTGCGAGGGCATGGTTTCCACCTCGACAATGACAGAGCTGATACTGCACCCGCTTATGAATCTAAAGCTTGATAATCCGAGTCCTGCGGCGCTGTTTAATAAAATAGAAAACCGAATGCTGCTGTCTGTCGACCGTCCCGTAGCATATAACTACGAAGATTTTTTCCGTCTTTTAAATTCCGGATTTGCAATGCTTGCCGCAGACGGACAGGACAGCGTTCTCGCCTTCGGAGTCCAGGGCTACGACAAAAGAGGCGTGGACGAGCCGTCCGGCGAAAACAATATAACCGGATCTCACGATGGCTTTGTAGAGGTTATACGCTCGAACATGTCCCTTATAAGGCGGCGAATGAAATCGCCGGTTCTTGTTCAGAAGCTGTTTGTAATGGGAGATAAAAGCCAGACTGATATGTGCATCTGCTACATGTCCGACAGAGTTCCGAAAAAGCTTATAGAAAAAATAATGACGTCAATTGAAAAAACGGATCTTGAATCGATTTTGTCCACAGGCTATATACAGCCGTTTATAGAGCCGGACAAAAAACGGTTTTTCAATTCTGTCGGCAGAACTGAACGACCTGACGTTTTATGCTCAAAGCTTATAGAGGGACGAGTTGCAATATTGGTGGACGGCAATCCGTTTGCTCTTATTATTCCTAAATTATGGAGCGACGATTTTCAGACTGTTGACGACTACAACTTCAAGCCTTATTACGCCACATTCACAAGATGGCTGAAATATGCGGCTTTTCTTATTGCCATACTGCTTCCGGCTCTTTATGTGGCGATAGCCATGCACCACCCTGAGCTTCTAAACAGCACTCTCCTGCTGATTCTTGCCGAATCTGAACAAAACGCTCCGTTTTCTATAATAACGGAAACGGTAGGCGTACTAATAATATACGAAATAATCAAAGAAGCCGGTCTGCGGCTTCCTAAGGCAGTAGGAGGAGCGGTAAGTATCGTAGGAGGTCTGATTATAGGCGATGCGGCAGTGACCTCCGGTCTTATAAGTACTCCGCTTCTGACGGTAGCGGCGCTATCCGTTATAAGCGGCTTTGTAATACCCGATCTTGCGCCGGCAATTACAATCCTTCGTATAGTATTTATAATCTGCGGCGGAATATGGGGGATTTTCGGAATCAGTCTGTTCGGATCCGCGGTATTGTTCAATATGTGCGCCACAGGGGATTTCGGATTCCCGTACACTGCGCCGATATCGCCCTTCAAGCCTAAAACAATGGGAGATATTGCTGTAAGACAAGGCTTCCGGAAAATGCAGAACAACAACTTCACAGTGGAGGAGCTTCATGAATAATATATCAAACAGCCAGCTTTTCGCTCTGATGTTCGGAGTAAAAACATTTAGCCTGATATGCTCAGGAGTAACGGCCGACGCCTCTCAGATGGCGGGAGCGGCCATCTCGATAATAGCGCAGTTTCTGTTGGCGATACCGATGATGACTCTTTACAGAAGAGAAGGATTCAGCCTGAAAAAAGAAATGCTCTTCGGAAAATTCGGCAAATGCCTTTATGCTCTTTTCTTTATCGTATGGGGAGCCGTTTCCTTCAACAGACTGTGGAGCGTAAGCAAAAGCGTTTATTTTCCGGTAGACAGCAGCCTCGCCTGCGCCGTTATACTTGCCGCCGTATGTCTTTACTGCGCGTCAATGAAACTATCTTCTCTTTCCAAGTCGTCTGTAATAATATTCGGAATTCTGGTCTTTTCAATGGCGGTATTAATATTCGGAGCATATCCTAAGGCCGAGCTTGCCAATTACATTCCGGACACAGAACTGAAAACGGTCATGAACAGCACTATAAATAATTTCTGTTCCTCAGGAGAGCTTGTGATTCTGTTTATACTGCTTGAGTTCACTAAATCCAATAGTCACAGAGGCGTTACGGCATTTTTTATAGGCGCGTTTATTGTAACCGAGCTTATATACATTATAGAAATAACAGTTCTCGGCAGAATAATAGACCTTACGGATTTTCCGTTTTTTACAGCGGGCGCGTTTTCTCAGCCGTTCAGTATTCAGAGGTCGGACTCCCTTTATATGATAGTGTTTACGCTTCTGTGCGTTTTGAACGTCACGCTTCAGCTTGTTCTCTCGTCGATACTAATTAAAGAAATATTCCCGGAGCTTAAATACAATACGCTGTTATCTGTGATCCTGATGCTCGGATTATCGGCTCTGCTCAATTCAACGGGAGTTGATATTTTTCCGGCGCTGGGAATACTGATTATAATACTGTCGATTATTATTCCGGTAATTATGCTCATAAGGAGGGTTTGCAATGAAAAAAGAACTGCTGACGGCGGCGGCTCTGACTCTGCTCCTTTGCGGGTGCAGTCATAAAACAGAAGTAAGAGATAAAGGATTTGTAAGAAGCATAGGCTGCGACGGAAATGAAAATAAAACCGTTTCAGTCCGGCTTTACGGTGAAAAAGACGTACTTTCCGGAAACGGCGAGACAATATTTACAGCTATTGAAAACGCTGAAACCTGCCAGGGAAAAACGCTGTTTACAGGTCATCTGGAGCTTCTGGCTCTGAGTCCCGGAAATATAAGGGAGATGCTGACAGTTATGATGCAGAACAACCGAATTTCACCATCCTGCTCCCTGCTTATGATACCGGAAAATGCTTCAGGCGCCATTGAAAGCTATGAGGAAACCGAGCTTACCGACCTAATTGAAAGCGGATGCCGAAAGGGTAAAATAAAAAACAAAAACATAAGCGGCGTTTTAAACGATCTTTTAGAAGACGACGCTATGGCCGCCGTTCCTGCGCTAAGCAACAACAAGCTAACAATGGCCGTTATTGATTCGGATTCTATTGTGGGAATACTGTCCGAGGAGGAATCGCAGGGCCTGTGCTGGCTGACCGGTTCCTTGAGGGACATTTATCTGCCCGTAGAAGTAGGCGGAAGGACTATAAGCTTTCAAATAAGAAAAAGCAGTCCCAAGCTAAAGGCTGAGTTTGACGGAAAGAATATAAAAATAACCACCGAAATAAAAATCAGCGGCGGAAGCGTTGAAGAAGGGATAAGCCACGAGGAAGCCTCAGAGGCAGCCGCCGCAAAAATTTCCGGTCTGTGCTCAAAGACCATATCCAAAACCGTTACGGGAATGAAAGCCGACGTCTTAGGAATACAAAAATGCATATCTTCAGAAAACATAAATATAAATGGCGAATGGAAGGAGCTTATACCCAGACTACAGTTTTATTACAGTATAAAAATAGCCTCATAAAAAACTAAAAATGCACGAGAAATTAAATTTCCTCGTGCATTTTATTCGGTTTATTACTGTGTATAGACTAAACCGGTCGTATTATTCAAGCGTCTGTCCGAGCTTATCGGCTGAAATAACCATTGCCACATAATTCATAAGAGTCAGACTGTCGGAGGCATCAATTTTGTTATCTCTGGCACAATCTGCATTAGCTTTCCCCTCCGACGAAATCGCGTTGACTTCGTTATTAAGAATATACATATTTAAAGCGACAACATCGGCTATATTTACACTTCCGTCAGTATTAACATCTCCGTATTTTGTACCGTCGGGAATTACCTCCGTAGTAACCTCAGTCGTACTATCTGGGACGTCTTCAGTAGTAACTGCCGTCGTTGTAGACGAGGTTGTAACGGGGATCGGTTCTGTTGTAACAGGAGGATCTATAGGATCAATGGGAAGCTCTATGCTTTGGAAGTCGATTCCTATATCCTTGTATTCACTGGAATCCTTCGTTTCAAGGAAACCGCCTGTATTCAAGATTCCGTCCGCATTTCTCCATTCCTTATGAAAATCAAACCAGTCTGCGCCGGATCCCTCGGAAGCGCTCACATACGGCGCAACCTCAAGACTGATAAAGTCGTCGTCCGTTATTGTAACTATATTTCCGATCTTATCTCCGTTATTTATAGTCTGCTTGTCAGTAACGTTATAATATTTGCCGCCGTTATAATAAGCGGAATTTTCCATAGTTCCGACAAACTTATCGTTTGCTATTTTTGCCGAGCTGATTCCCGGAGCCAGCGCCGCGTTAAAATTATCGGCGTTTACATATGTGAGAACGGCTGAAAAATCGCATCCGTCGTCAGTGCAGCGGTAGCAGGAGAAGTTGGGCTTTCCGTTTCCGCCTATGCCGTTATTATAAGCCGTGCATTTTGAAACGCTGCCGAGCTTAGGATTGTTATTGTCTGTAAATCCGCAGTTAAGATTTTCAAAGGCAAGGCAGTTTTCAACAATATGAGCCGTTCCTATACCGCCGCCTCCAAGCTTAAAGCCGTTGCCGTCGCAGTCTCCGAAGCCTTCGCCGAATTCCGTATAACCATTTCTAAAGGCTATGCAGTTTCTTATCGTTACAACGCCTATAGGCCCCGTTTCAGACTTAGCATACAAATCCCAGCCGTCGTCGCTGTTGTTGTATGACATACAGCCGTCAAATACGTTCCCTTCTCCACATGTAAGCTTTGCGGCAAATCCGTCCGCATTTTCCATTGTTTCGTTATCACAGTTGTTTTTAGCAGTGCAATTTAAAATTAAATTATCAGAAGGCCATGAACCGATATCCGCATTGCTTGTTTTATAGCGTGAAAGCTGCAATCCCGTATCCTGATTATCGTTAAATTCCATCAGTTCAATAAGGTTATCGTTTCCGGCAAGAAGCATTCCGTTATCTCCGGCCTTGGTTATTTCAAAGCCCTTGAAATACCAGTAATCGCCGTCAAGAACAACTCCCCGGTTTGAATCGCTCACCTCCATGGCCGAGAAATCCCACACAACCTCATCGCCCGGATAAGCCATAATCGTTTTGTATTTTCCGTCAGCTCCGTTATTTGTATCTTCAATCAATATAGTGCTGTCAAAGCTATAAACTCCGCCGAGCAGATAAATTACGCCTCCCGGCTGAACCATTTTTATTGCGCTCAACACGTCGGTCGGATCTTCCTTGGTTCCCTTTCCTGAAGACGACGCGTCCGGTGAACAGTAAACCGCGTCCGCTGAAATATCAGGCTGCGTTATTTTTGTCGTAACGGTCGTCGAAGGCTTCGACGTATCGGAGGATACAGTCGTAACCGGAGCTTCCGTCGTTTCTTCAGAAGGCTCTGTAGGCTCAACTTCTCCTCCGTCCTCGAATCCGCTTCCTATTGCAATCACAGACGGCTCATACGCCTTAAGCTTGGCCATAAGCTCCGTATTTACCGCATAGCTTGAATCATCGTCCGCAGTAAAGGTAAAATCAAAGTCTCCTCCGCCAAGTCTGCCCGCTTCGGCCGTTACAACAGCGGGAACATCTTCGGCGGAATCCGCAGTATAGCTATACATAGCGCTTCCCGTGTCAAAATTGTTATATGTATTGGATCCCTGCTTGGAGGTTACAGAGGACGAAAGCTTTTCATTCCTTGAGGAGGCTACGTAAGCGTCAAACTCGACCGAATCCTCCTGATATGAAACAAATCTTTTCTGTCCCTCCATGTAATTTCCGTAAGCCTTTATAGTTCCTCCGTCTTCGCTTGAAAACGTTCCTTCAGCCCCGTCTGCAACATCTGAGCCCTGCATGGAGGTCAGCATCGGATATTTACAGTTTCTGAAATAATTGCTCTCGGCAAAAACGGACGAGCCCAGCGTAGAGCCTATTCCGTATTTTGAATTGCCGTCATAGTAATTGTTATAGACATGAGCTGAATAGAATCTTACTCTTGGATGCCTCGAATCCGAATGATCATACCAATTATGATGGTATGTTATATAAAGACCGTCCGTCGTATCCTCGCTAAGTCCCAGCAGGTTGCACTTTCCGCTGTCCCAGAAATGGTTATAAGAAAATGTGATATACGTGGATTTCTTGCAGTCAAGCGCACCGTCGCCTTTGGCCTGATCAGCATCGCTGCCGGCCATACCGTAGAACAGATCGCAGTTATGCACCCAAACGTGGTCGTTCCCCTGCTGCAAAGTAATATTGTCGCCCTCGCTGCTGTCAACCAGCATAACGCCGATATTTCTTATCTCAAGGTTTGACATATTCTTTACTCTCAGACCAAAGCCTGAAATAACCGCGTCGTCGCCGATTCCCTCTACAGTTATTCCGCATTTCAGCTTTCCGCCGCCGTCAATGGTTATATCTCCCTTATCAGTTACCGCAGGATCGGTTACAGTTCCTATTACCCTTATATCAAGCGGTCTTGTTTCATAACCCTTTTTATAAAGGTTAAGTATATTCTGTATTCCCGTACCGTTTGTGGTAGAGCCGCTGCTGCTTGTTACCACATCCATTGTTACCGTATCCTTTGTTTCTTCGGTAAGATAAAGAACAACGGCATTATCCTTGAGGGTTCCGTCTTCATTATATGCTCCGGAGGAGGTACCGTCCGTCCATGCAAAACCGGTTCTGTCATAGCTTCCTACTGTTATAGGCGCCGATTCAATAGAGCCTGATGAATTTTCCTCTCCTCCCGAGGTAGGAACAACCTTCAAAACATATTTGCCGGCCTTGAGTCCAACGGCGTCCGCTCTGAAATAGCCGCCATACTGCCTTATAAGCATGGAATCAAGCTGAACATAGCTTCCGCCTTCGGGCTTGCAATATACATTATAGCCGTCGGCTCCGCTGACGGGCGTCCATGTGATATAAGCGGATTCCTTGAGAACAACCGACTGCGCCGGTACCGAAACTTCCGCTGAAACGATACCGGTTCTGAGATAAGAGTAATTTCCCATACCGGACATTACTCCGCCGGCAGCAATTGCGGCAGCCAGCATACAGGTAACAATCTTTTTTAACTTCATAATAATATACCCCTCAAAAAATATTCGGACTTCAATACTATTATTATACTTCCGCACAAACTATATTTCAATTGTTAATACTGGAGAAATTTACACAAAAAAATTATAACATGTCACAAAAAAGCATATAATTATACCAAACCTCTTTTCCATACTCCCTTTTTGTAAAAGAAAAAGGCTATTGCCGTAGCAATTATCCACCCTATCGGCCAAGAAAGCCAAACTCCGAGCGTGTCAAAACGTGCTGAAAGAATATATGAAAGTATAACTCTTAAAATAAGGTCTGCAAACGTCGACACCATGAAAGCTCTCATGCTTCCGGCTCCGCGGAGAAGTCCGTCAGTCATTATTTTAACGGCAACCGCCAAATAAAACGGAGAAACTATTTTTAAAAACTCCATTCCCGTCTTTAAAGCGGTTACGCTCTGGTCATTTTCCATAAACAGCATAAGCGCATGCCGGCAGAAAATAAAATATATAAGTACAAACGGCAGTGCGACTGCGAGCGAAATCAAGACTCCCGCTGAATATCCCTGCTTGATTCTCTCCGTTTTTCCGGCGCCCATATTCTGAGCCGTATAGCTGGATACCGCGTTTCCGGCGGCGGCAAAGGACATTATAGCAAAGGTATTCAGCTTTATGGCGGCCGAATACCCCGCTATTACAGAAGAGCCGTAGCCGTTTATTATTCCTTGTATAAAGAGGTTTCCGACAGACACAAAGCTCTGCTGCAAAACGCTTGGTATCGTAACCGCGCCTATTCTGCGGAACAGACCGACGTCAAATATTTTCGGTCTGATCTCATACTGAAGCTTATTGAGTCTTGTAAAAAGAATAATTACCGATACTACCGACGCCGCTCCCTGCGCTATAAAGGTAGCCCACGCTGCTCCGGCGACTCCCCAGCCGAAAACGGCTACAAAAAGCAGATCAAGACCGATATTTCCCAGAGAGGAACCTATAAGCAGATACATAGGTGTTTTAGCGTCGCCAAGAGCAGTGAAAACGCCCGAAGATATATTATAAAAGAAAAGAAACGGAAGACCGTAGGTGAAAATATTGAGATATACTCCTCCGTCGTCGAAAATATTCTCCGGAGTATTAAGCAGCTTTAATATAGGATTGCAGAATATCACGCCGAATAGCAGAATACATAAGCTTATAGCCGCGGACATAACAAACGAAGTGTTTACCGCCGTTTTCATTTCCGACATTCTTCTGCTGCCGAAAAGCTGAGATATTATAACAGAGCTTCCTATATTGCAGCCCATTGCGATAGCCATAAAAATCATAGTAACAGGATACGATACCCCGATAGCCGCGAGAGCGTCTTCACCTGCAAATCTCCCGGCAATAATACTGTCGGAAATATTATAAAGCTGCTGGAATACAACGCTCCCCAAAAGAGGCAGCGTAAACATAAACAATACCCTTGACGGCTTTCCCTTTGTAAGATCAGTTATCAATTTTTTTCATCCTTTCAAAGCGCTGCTGACTAAAAACAATTATTTCCCCGTAAAATACGGCGCAAACCGTCCGCGGTAAACCGCGGACGGCAAGTAAGCTACGTTATCCCGCCGCCTTAACAGCGGCTTCAACGATATTTTTAAAATACCATGTATTACTGCTTCTGTCAAGCAGTCCGAACTCCTCCTTAGCTCCGTTGTCCCAGATAAAGCAGGTGATTCCTCTTTTTTTAGCGGAGCCGATATAATACGACATGTAATCTGCTCTGACGCTGTCGTTTCCTTTATTTGTAGCTCCGCATTCTCCTATTATTACCGGAACTCCCTTATCAATAAAATATTTCTTAACAAGCTCAAAACCCTTGTCAAGCTCTTTTTTGTCGGCGTCGCTTCCCCACTCCGATCTTGAATTATCGCCGCCTGCAAAGTCCCACGGAGAATAATAATGTATCGAAACTATAATCCTATCGTCGTCGGGTATTTTCACATCTTTAATACCGGTTTCGTCCATAGCAGCCGCATGAGCGGTTATAATCAATGAACGGACAGCATTATTTCCGCCGGAATTACGTACAGTTTCAACGAAAGAAGCAAACAGTTCGTTTATTACCTCTCGCTCCTCTGCCGTTCCGCAGGTCCATTCGTTTTCGCCGCCTATTATTCTCGGCTCGTTCATTCCCTCAAACAGAAGATGATAGTCGTAATCCTTAAAACGCTCCGAAAGCTGCTCCCAGATACTGATTAGTCTCGATTCGCTTTTAGCCTTATCTGCCCTGCTGGGCTTAAGCCATGTGTAATCGTCGTGATGAACATTTATTATAACGTACATATCATTGTCAATGGCATAATCAACTACTTCATTTACGCGGTTCAGCCACGATTCTTCTATTTTATCGCCGTCCATGTGCTCGTTCCAGGTCACGGGGATTCTTACGGCGTTAAAGCCCGCCGCCTTTACCGTATCTATCATCTTCTTAGTAGTCTTAGGATTTCCCCATGCAGTTTCAAAATCGTCAACTTCCCACGTTATATCATAGCAATCGAGGGTATTTCCGAGGTTCCAGCCGATTTTCATATCCTTTACTATCTCAGCCGAGCTTAAACCGTCCGATGTTATCTTGTTTTTTTCATCGTTTTTCGGTATGTCCGCGTCGGCGTTTGCCGCGGAGGCAGGCGCGCCGCTGCTGTATTTGACTGTTACGGATTCAAGCGTTACGGAGTCCTGCTTGCTCCACCAATAGCCCAGCATTACGTCGCCGTCGGCGTTGATATAATCCTTGATTTCATCAGGAACAAGCCAATAAAGCGTCGCGCTGTCCGAATTCGTCATAACAGCGGCGTTACCACTCTGATACCAGTTTTTGTCAGTTTTGTCCGGACAGGAATCGTCAACCGATATGCCGAACGCTCCCGAATATTTCTGAAGCTCCCCTCCCGCCTTTACTTTAAATTCAAAGTACTGCGGAACGTCTCCCTCGCCGATAAGCTCGGAAAGCGGTATAACGGCCTTTTTATCCTTTTCGCTTCCGTATTTCAGCGTCTTGTCAGGCTCTATTGTCTTTGTACCGTCAACAGGTATCTGAGCCGAGGATGTATAATTGCATATAATGCTTGAAAGCCTTAGCTTCTGAAGACCGCCCCACCAATATCCGACTTCAATAAATCCCTTATCGCTTACATTTACATAATCCTTGATTTCTCCCGGAACATCCCATGTAACCTCAAGATATGCGCTGTTTACATCAATTTCAAAATCGTCAGACTGATACCAGCCCTTATCCGTAGCCGCCTTGCAGGACTCGTCGACGGATATTCCGCACGCGCCCTTGTAGCTGCTGATATTCGACGAGCCGTCCTCAGCGTAAAATACAAATACGAACGAGTCTATCTTATCTCCTTCTTTTGCAAAATCGCTGAGAGCCGCCTTATACGTCTTATTCTTATCATAATCCAATATTTCATTTATATCGCTTTTTTCGCTGCCCATTGAAAAGCTGACGGTTTCCGTCGGACTGATATGAACAGTGGTAACAGCCTCGGTTGTCCGGGCTTCGGTCGGCGCTTGAGTAGACGTCGGCTCGGTTTCAGCTTCGGTTTCAGTAACGGCAGACGAAGTCTCCCTGTCATTATTATCTCCCTTTAGAAGAAACGCAGTCACGACGCCGGCTAATGCTACTATTACAACAGCCATGACCGCGACTGCTATTTTCAGCCCCTTGTTATTCTTTTTTTCATCCATATCCATAATTCTCCTTACAGCTTTATAAATTAATTATATATTGATTTTTCAAATTTGTAAAGAGGGGGATAAAAAAATCCCCTCTGCATAAAAATGCAAAGGGGAAATAAAAATAAGAGAGTGACATAATTAGAGGAGATGAAATTATAAAACAATCTTATCAACTGCTTTTAACCTCAGCCGATCTTTCAACCGACAAGCATATTATGCCTAAACAATGTGATAAATTTATGATATAAGCGTGAACAAATTTCAAAAATTAATTACAGATTTTGCTTTTATTTCCTTAATTTATAAAGTATATTTATTATAGGACTGAAAATAATAATGTCATGAACATTTATAATGTTCTGGAAACGAGGTGGACAGTATGTGGAACAAGCTCGCATTGATTCTGCTCATAATAGGCGGAATCAACTGGGGTCTGGTCGGAATCTTCCAATTTGACCTTGTTGCATGGCTTTTCGGCGGAACCGATTCCATATTAAGCAGGGCGATTTATATAATAGTTGCAATTTCTGCTATATGGTGCATTTCTCTGCTTTTCAGACCGAGCGACAAGATGATTGAAGCAACAGACTCGTAAGTCCTCATAAAAAGACATTAAGGCATAATAATAAATGATGCCGCATTGTATTATGCTTTTATGCCAGAATAACGCTGCCTGTAATAACAGGCAGCGTTTTTACTTATACATATTCTGTTTTTAATCTTTGCTTTCTTTCATAAATAAAATTATTAATTATTACAAGAAGAACTAATTTAGGTCAAATCTCCCTATATTTTATTGGTTTTTATCGTATAATCAAAATGAGGTGATAAAAATGATACATAATATTAACGATTTATACCTGAAGCTTGGTAAAAAGGTCTGCTTTTACCGGAAATCTAAAGGCTTGACACAAGAGCAGCTTGCAGAAAACATCGGAAAAAGCAGATCCTTTATCAGCGCACTTGAATCCCCTGATATCATTTGCAAGGTGAAATTAAACACTTTATTTGACATAGCCGACGAATTGGAAATTCCTCCACATTATTTGCTTGAAGACGATTAATTAAGGGAACTGCCTGTAAGCAGGGTATTTTCTAACATATTCCATGACTGCACGACATTAGATAAAAAAATACCCGGGCAAAAGCCCGGGTACAATTAAAATAAGAGAAAATAAATATGTGTAGAACAAAAGAAAGGAGACAACAAAACGAGTGTAAATAATTCATGAATTATTTAACACTGCTGTTATTATACACCAAAATACGCTAATCGTCAACAAAAAAATCAGTTTTTTTTGATTTTATATATATTTTTGTTGTTTTCACCAATTATTCACACAAAAGATTATACAACTTTAATGCTTTATAAGTCGGATTTTAACTATTTTTATAATAATCTGACGATTCCTGACGGCTGTTTTACAGTCTGAAACTTTGTCTTATTTTTAACAGGATATTTATAAAAAGGTATTTACAAAAAGCTAAGGTTGTGATATTATTAATAGTGAAGTTATGTGTACTCATATAACCCAATTTGATTTTTTACATAAATTTAGGAGGACTATTACCAATGGCAAGAAAAATGAAAACCATGGACGGTAACAACGCTGCCGCTTGGGTATCATACCCATTTACAGAAGTTGCGGCTATTTACCCTATCACACCGTCTTCACCAATGGCCGAAGTTACAGACCAGTGGTCCGCAAAAGATAAGAAAAATTTATTCGGACAGCCTGTTCAGGTAGTTGAAATGCAGTCTGAGGCAGGTGCGGCAGGCGCTGTTCACGGCTCTCTGGCGGCAGGTGCTCTTACAACAACATATACCGCTTCCCAGGGTCTTCTCCTGATGATCCCTAACATGTATAAGATTGCCGGCGAGCTGCTTCCTTCAGTAATTCACGTTTCCGCGCGCTGCGTTTCTACTCACGCGCTGAATATTTTCGGAGATCATTCAGATATTTATGCATGCCGTCAGACAGGCTATGCAATGCTTTGCTCTTCAAATCCTCAGGAAATCATGGATTTAGGAGCTGTGGCTCATCTTTCCACAATCAAGGGAAGAGTTCCGTTTATTCATTTCTTCGACGGTTTCAGAACATCTCATGAAATCCAGAAGATCCAAACATGGGACGACGCAGACCTAAAGGAAATGCTCGATATGGATGCGGTTCAGAGATTCCGCGACGAGGCGCTCAATCCGGAGCACCCTGTTTTAAGAGGCACTGCACAGAATCCTGATATATTCTTCCAGGCAAGAGAGGCGTGCAATCCATATTATGACGCTATGCCTGCAATTGTTGAAGAATACATGGGCAAGGTAAACGCAAAGCTCGGTACAGATTACAAGCTCTTTAACTATTACGGCGCGGCCGACGCAGAACATATAATCGTCGCTATGGGTTCTGTAAACGATACAATCGAAGAAACGATAGATTACCTCAACGCGAACGGCGGCAAGTACGGTCTTGTCAAGGTAAGACTTTACAGACCTTTCGTTGCCGACAAGCTTGTTGAAGCTATTCCTGACAGCGTCAAGAGAATTTCTGTACTCGACAGAACAAAGGAACCCGGCTCTCTGGGCGAACCTCTTTATCTCGACGTGGTTGCCGCTCTCAAGGGAACAAAATTCAACGATATTCCGGTATTCACAGGAAGATACGGACTTGGTTCAAAGGATACCACTCCGGAACAGATCATCGCCGTTTACCAGAACACGGAAAAGCCAAGATTTACTATCGGCATAAAGGACGACGTTACAAATCTCTCGCTTGATTCAGTTGAATGTCCAGACACCGCTCCTGCCGGTACAACCTCATGTAAATTCTGGGGTCTCGGCTCCGACGGTACGGTCGGCGCAAACAAAAACTCGATCAAAATCATAGGAGACCATACTGAATTATATGCTCAGGCTTACTTCTCTTATGACTCAAAAAAATCGGGTGGCGTAACGGTTTCACATCTGCGTTTCGGAAAAACTCCTATCAAATCAACTTACCTTATTAATAAAGCTGATTTTGTCGCATGTCATAATCAGAGCTATATTGATAAATACGATATGGTTTCCGACATTAAGCCGGGAGGAACCTTCCTTCTCAACACTATCTGGGATATGGACGGTCTTGAAAAGCACCTTCCCGGTCAGGTAAAGAGATACCTTGCGCAAAATAATATCAATTTCTATACAATCAACGGCGTTAAGCTGGGCGAAGAAACCGGAATGGGAACAAGGATAAATACTATTCTTCAGTCTGCATTCTTCAAGCTCGCCGACATTATTCCTTTCGAGGACGCCGTAAAATACATGAAGGCAGCCGCTGAAGCTTCTTATAGCAAGAAGGGACAGGATATCGTTGAAAAGAACTGGAACGCTATCGACGCGGGTCATCAGAATATCGTAAAGATCGATATTCCTGCGTCATGGTCCGACGCGTCCGATACTCAGATGGGAATGGCTCGCGTAACAAGCAGCAATAAGGCTTTGGCTGATTACGTAAACAATATTCAGATCCCCTGCAACGCTCAGAAGGGCGATACGCTCCCCGTTTCCACTTTCAAGGACGCCGCCGACGGTACCTTCCCTCAGGGCTCTTCCGCATTTGAAAAGAGAGGTATCGCAGTTAAGGTTCCGAGATGGATTCCTGAAAACTGTATCCAGTGTAACCAGTGTTCATATGTTTGTCCTCATGCTGTAATCAGACCTGCCGCTCTTTCTGCCGATGAAGCCGCAAACGCTCCGGACGGAATGAAGATGGTTGATTTCAAGCCCGCTATGGACGGTATGAAATTCGCTATGACAGTATCTGTACTTGACTGTACCGGCTGCGGATCATGCGCAAACGTATGCCCTGCAAAGAACAAGGCTATCGTTATGGAACCGCTGGAATCACAGCTCGGCGAGCAGGAAAAATTCACCTACGGCGCTTCTCTTGACGAAAAGCCGGAGGTTGCGGCCAAGTTTAAGGCTACGACTGTTAAAGGCTCGCAGTTCAAGCAGCCTATGCTTGAATTCTCAGGCGCCTGCGCAGGCTGCGGTGAAACTCCTTACGCAAAGCTCATTACACAGCTCTTCGGCGACAGAATGTATATCGCCAACGCTACAGGCTGTTCTTCAATCTGGGGCGGTTCCGCTCCTTCAACTCCTTATACCTTCAATAAAGAAGGAAAGGGTCCGGCTTGGTCTAACTCCCTGTTTGAGGACAACGCTGAGTTCGGTTACGGTATGTTCTTAGGTCAGAAAACTCTCAGAAACAGAGTTATCGCTAAGGTTAAGGACTTAAATGAAACTACTGACAATGCAGACGTAAAGGCTGCCATTGCAGAATATTTAGACACGGTAGACGACGGAAATGCAAATACTCCCGCAACAGAGAAGCTTGTAGCCGCTCTCGAGGCATGCGGATGCGAAGCCGCTAAGGATATTCTCGCCTCCAAGGATTATCTGAGAAAGAAATCTCAGTGGATCTTCGGCGGAGACGGCTGGGCTTACGACATTGGCTTCGGCGGACTTGACCATGTTATCGCTTCCGGTCAGGACGTTAATATTTTCGTATTTGATACAGAGGTTTATTCCAATACGGGCGGACAATCTTCAAAGTCGACTCCTACAGGCGCTATCGCTCAGTTTGCCGCTGCCGGCAAGGAAGTAAAGAAAAAGGATCTGGCAGGCATAGCAATGAGCTACGGCTATGTTTATGTCGCACATATAGCTATGGGCGCTGATTATAACCAGTGTATTAAAGCTATCGCAGAGGCTGAGGCTTATAACGGTCCTTCAATCATTATCGGATATGCTCCGTGTATAAACCACGGTATCAAAACCGGTATGGGTACTGCTATGGCAGAGGAGAAAAAGGCGGTACAGGCAGGTTACTGGCACCTTTACAGATACAATCCTACCTTGAAGAAGGAGGGTAAGAATCCTTTCATAATGGATTCCAAGGCGCCTAATACAGACGAATATAAGAACTTCCTCATGGGAGAGGTTCGTTACAATGCTCTTGCACGTCAGAATCCTGAAAGAGCAGAAAGACTCTTTGATAACGCGCTCGCTAACGCTAAGGACAGATATGATTATCTAACAAGACTTTCTAAGCTCTACGGCGAAGACTAATCCTAATCAATAATTGATGCGAAAGGAAGAACCGCAGCACAATGCGGGAGGTCCAGACCATAAATATTCAGCGGACTCATACAAGAGTCCGCTGTTTTATTATAAAAAACGCCCCGTATCTGATATCGGATACGGGGCGTCTATTATATATCATTGACTTTTTTCAGTTTAAAATCATCAGCCGCTTATGTTTCCATAAAGCTTTAACGCGTCGTATATATGAAAAGGCTCGGTATAATGACTTCCCTGCGCTCCGGCAGTAATCAAAACATAAATTTCACCGTCTATTTCCGCAATTGAAGCAAGGCACAGTCCGGCTTCGTCAGTATAACCGGTTTTTCCGCCCAGTATCCTGCCTCCCTCAACATAGGAGGAATCCATTTCCGAAAACATTGTACTGGAAAGCGTTATGCCGTCAGGATGCTCGTCAGTTTCCGTATAATAGCTTTGAGAGGTAAATATTTCGTAAAACGTATCGTTTTCAAGCGCATAGCGCAGCAGCAGCGATATATCTGAAGCGGTTGAATAATGCTCGTAATTCTGAAATCCGCAGACATTTGTAAAGCTTGTATCGCTCATGCCCAGTTCCTTGGCCTTACTATTCATCAGCTCAACAAATTCCCATTCGCTGCCGCTTATATAGCTTGCAAGCGTAAGACAGCATTCCGCCCCCGAGCTTAAAACGGCTCCGTAAAGCATGTCCCTGTAAGTTACGCATTCATAGGCGACAAATCCGGCAGTAGAACCGTTTTCATAGGCGATCTGATCATATATGTCGCCGGGTATCATAATCTGCTCGTCAAGATCGCTTATATGCTCTATGGCAACTATCGCAGTCATTATCTTTGTAAGCGAGGCCGGATAAATACGGCTATATTGATTCTTGGAATATAACTCATTACCGTCTATATCCGTTAAGAGCGCCGTTTCGCTTTCAATTTCTATAAAATCGAAGCTGATCTCCCTTTCCTCGGTCGTTTCAGGCTCAGTCGGCGGAGCGTCGGTTGGCTCTGATTCAGCTGCGATTTGTGAAGGCTGAGTATTATTTTCTGATACGTCCACAGAAGCCGTATCGCTTCTCTTCTGCAGCAGGCTTACACCTCCGAGTATAATGAGAAGCAGCATCAATATGATAAAAAGCCAGAGCGCAACTCCTCCGGCAGAGCTTGATTCCTTTTTCATTAACGTTCCTCATCATATAAAATCTCTTAGATTATTTTAACATAAACGCCGCGTATACGTCAAGCAGAACGGGGCAGAAATAATCCGCCCCGCATAATCATGCTTTATATTTTTCAGTCTGAGCCGTTATTAATTCTGTATCGTCAAAATAATTAATCTTCATAGCGGCCTTTACCTCTGAAAGCGTGGACTCCGCCTTAGCCTTTGCCGCGGCAGTTCCCTTTTTCAAAACCTCGTAGACATAGGGTATGTTCTGTTCAAGCTCTTTTCTTTTCGCTCTTATAGGCTCCAGCTCCTCCTGGAGCACGCTGTTTAAAAATTTCTTTACCTTAACATCTCCGAGTCCTCCGCGCTTATAATGCTCCTTAAGCTCATCAAGACCGGCATAATCAGGCAGATAGCGTTCGAAATGATCCTTTCGACAAAAAGCGTCAAGATATGTAAACACGGTGTTTCCTTCAATTTTTCCCGGATCGCTTACCTTAATATGATCAGGATCCGTATACATGCTCATGACCTTTTTTCCGACGTCCTCGGCGGAATCGCTCAGATAAATGCAGTTTCCCAGAGACTTGCTCATCTTAGCCTTGCCGTCAATACCCGGCAGGCGCATACACGCCTGATTTTCCGGCAGTAGAATTTCAGGCTCGGTTAATGTTTCTCCATAGACCGAATTGAATTTATGCACAATTTCCTTGGTCTGCTCGACCATCGGCATCTGATCCTCGCCCGCCGGCACTGTAGTCGCCTTAAAAGCGGTTATGTCCGACGCCTGACTGATCGGGTATGTAAAAAATCCCACCGGTATGCTCGTTTCAAAATTACGCATTTTAATTTCCGTCTTAACAGTAGGATTTCTCTGCAATCTTGACACTGTGACCAGATTCATGTAATAACAGGTCAGTTCGCAAAGCTCTGGTATCTGCGATTGTATAAACATATTGGTCTTATCCGGATCCAGTCCGCAAGACATATAATCAAGCGCAACTTCAATTATGTTCTGCCTAACCTTTTCAGGATTATCGGCATTATCAGTCAGCGCCTGTGCGTCGGCGATCATTATATATATTTCATCGTATTCGCCTGAATTCTGCAGCTCAACGCGTCTTTTCAGCGAGCCTACATAATGCCCCACATGCAGTCTGCCTGTGGGACGGTCTCCAGTTAAAATAATTTTTCCCATATAAAGCAACTCCGTTTTATCCGAACCATAATATGATTCACTTATTCATTTTATTATACTAAAATTTCACATAAAAGTCAATAAAAATAAGCCCGAACCAGCATATGCTTGACATTTCCGCCAGACATGCTATTATTATAACAGACGATTAATTGGGGTGTTAATATTGAATAAGTTTTTAAAAAAAGTTTTAATGCGGATTAGGGACGGTATTCCTAAAATGTCTGAAAGCTTTATAAAATGGGGTTTTCTTTCTCTGATAACAGGCGCAGCCGTCGGTTTAATCTCCTCGCTGTTTCATCTGTCGCTTAAGGAAGCGGCTTATTTAAGGGAACGGTATCCGCTTATAATACTTCTCCTGCCCACAGCCGGAATCATCATCGTCTTAATATATAAATTTTTAAAACTTACAAACGATAAAGGAACGAATCTGGTTCTAATAGCCGTAAGAGACGGAAAAAAGATGACGTGGCGCAATACGCTTAGCATTTTTTCCGGCTCTGTTCTGACTCATGTCTGCGGCGGCTCTGCCGGAAGAGAGGGAGCCGCCCTTCAGATCGGCGGAAGCATAGGCTCTCAGATAGGACTATGGCTTAGGCTTGATTCAAAGGATTGCCGGCTGCTTACAATGTGCGGTATGAGCGCAGGATTCTCTGCTCTTTTCGGCGCTCCGGCAGCAGCAGCCTTTTTTTCTATGGAGGTTATAAGCGTAGGAATAATGCATTATTCCGCAATAGTTCCGTGCGTTATTTCCGCCTTGATTGGGCTTGCCGTATCCTCTCGCTTCGGAGCGGCTCCCGACAAGCAGATCATAAGACTTGAGTCGGCTGATGTTTCCGTATATTTACGGGTTCTGCTGATAGCGGTATGCTGTGCGGTTTTAAGCATAGTATTTTGTTTTGTTCTGAAAAATTCCGCCCGTCTTTATCGGATATTCATAAGAAACGCATATATAAGAATAGCTGCCGGAGGGTCGGCGGTTGCGGCTCTAACCTTTTTATGCGGAACATATGACTATAACGGCGCCGGAGGCGAGGTTATAAACCGTGCCTTTGTCGAATCAGCGTCGTGGGAGCAGTTTGCGCTGAAGCTTCTGTTTACCGCCCTGACGCTCGGCGCCGGCTTCAAAGGCGGAGAAATTATGCCGGTATTTTTTGTAGGGGCGACATTCGGAAGCGCGCTTGCGCCCTTATTGGGACTTGACTGCTCCTTAGGCGCCGCAATAGGAATGTCATGTCTTTTCTGCGGAGTGACAAACTGTCCTGTAACAGCGGTGCTCCTTTGTACAGAGCTTTTCGGCGCGGAATATCTTCCGCTGTATCTTCTTGCCTGCTCATGCGCCTATATGCTTTCAGGCTACGCCGGACTTTACAGCGAACAGAAAATACTTTATTCAAAGCTGGAACCGAAATATATAGACAAAAAAATAGGAAAAGCCTGAGATTACCTTAAAAAATTATTATATTTCATGAAATCAACATATATTTTTCTTGACACGAACTGTTGTATAGGCTATAATTAAATTATATTATACGGGGGAAAACAGAATGGACAGAAAGCTAAAGCGGCTTGAAGAACAGCAGCGAAAGCTGACGGAGGAAATAGAAAGAAATAATCGCATAATCGATCCTGACGGCAAAAGAAATGATAAAAGCGGTCTTATAAGCTTTCTTACGGGTCTTATATTGCTGGGCGGAGGACTTTTCTGGGTATTTCAGTCAATCAAAGTAACTTCAGTGTGGGGCTCGTTTTATCGTCTGGGATCATGGGCTATGCCTAACGGAGTTATAATAATCCCCCTTTTAGCGGGAATCATTATGCTTTTTGTTATGAGAAAAAAGATTTTCGGCTGGGTTGTGACCGCCATAGGCGTTTTGATAATCCTGTTGACTGTTATGAACAGCGTCAGTCTGCATTTTGTTTCACAATCGCTTTTCAGCTATATACTGATGTTCGGATTTATAGCAGTAGGCGCGGCTCTGGTGTTAAAGGCATTATTTACAAAGCATTGATTATATAACGGAGGTATTTTAATGGGTATATTTCAGAGGATCGGCGACGTCTTGAAATCAAATATCAACGATTTGATAGATAAAGCCGAAGATCCGGAAAAAATGGTAAAGCAAATCATAATAGATATGCAGCAGGAGCTTAATAAGTCTACTCAGGCGCTTGGAAAAGCGGCGTCAAGCGAACGTATAGCGAAAAAACAATACGACGACGCGGCCAGATCAGCTTCAGAATGGGAAAACAGGGCTAAAACCGCTTTGGCTGCCGGCGACGAGGAACTTGCTAAAAAGGCTCTTGAAAACAAAATCAAGGCAGATAAAGACGCCGCCGCATATAAGGAAATGTACGATACTATCTCTCAGCAGACTGAAACCATAAGGACTCAGGTAGAGGTGCTTAAATCAAAGCTTGAGGAGGCAAAAAGCCGTCAGGCAATGCTTATAGCCCGTTCTCAGATGGCTGAGACGCAGAAAAACCTGGCAAAATCCACAGGCGGATTCGATTCCTCGAGCGCGTCGGAAAAATTCGACCGTATGGAAGAAAAGATTATTCAAAAGGAAGCCGAAGCTCAGGCTTTTGCAGAAATAGCCGGTCAGAATAACGACGCTCTTGACAGCTTTGAAAAGCTTGAAAAGGATTCAAAAATAAATTCCGAGCTTGAAAGACTTAAGGCGGAAATGGGAATGTAAGCCGACAACCGCGCTGAATAATCAGGCGCTCAGTCATACGGCGGAAAGGAACGATATGGAAATGGAAGAAAAGAAAAAAAGCAGTCTGGTAGTATTCATTTCAATTTTGGTAGCTCTTATCGGAGGAGTTATATCCGTAGCCTATATTGTCTACAAGGCAATGAGCAATAAAAGCTACGAAGAAAAATGGAAAGATTACGACGAATGCGGAATATAATATTAAAAGGCGTGAAATTACACGCCTTTTTTGCATATAAAAGGAGGAGCCTAAATGAGCATATTTAAAAAATTTACTGCCGTTGCTCTTTCAGCAGCGTTATTTGCAGCGCCGCTCCCTGAAATCAACAGCGCCTCAGCGGCATCGGGAATTTATGTAAAATACCGTACGGCGGATGAAATTGCCGAATATATGAGAAATCACCCTTTTAATTATAACGCGTCCGAATTCGACGCTTTTCCCAGCTATACCCAAACGCCATATGAGCCGGGAAAGCTAAGCGACGCGACTCTTGAAAACGCACTGAACGCGCTTAATACGGTAAGATTTATAGCCGGTCTTGACGAAGTGAGCCTTTCAGATAATTATAACGATCTTGCACAGGCGGGAACGCTTGTCAACGCGGTTAACGACGAGCTTACGCATAGTCCGTCTCAGCCTTCGGGCATGTCTGACGAGCTTTATGAGAAATGCCTTGAGGGGACCTCAAGCTCCAATATCGGCTGGGGATACGGAAGTCTTGCAGAAAATATAATCTACGGCTGGATGAGCGACGCAGACAGCTCAAATATATCAAGAGTAGGACACAGAAGATGGTGCCTTAACCCGTCAATGAAGCAGACCGGATTCGGCAATACGGGAAAATACTATGCCATGTATGCATTTGACGGAGTATGGAATGAAACCGAATATTACGGAGTAAGCTGGCCGGCGCAGATAATGCCGGCAGAATTATTCGGAAATAACGATCCGTGGAGCATATCAATGGGATACCAGGTAGATCCGTCAAACGTCAATGTAAATCTTGTCAGAAAAAACGACGGAAAACGCTGGAGCTTTTCACAAACGGCCGCGGACGGATATTTTAATGTTGAAAACAATAATTACGGCAAAAAGGGGTGTATAATTTTCCGCCCAGATAATATATCCTACAGCGCCGGCGACAGCTTCGAGGTTACAATAACGGGGCTTGACGAGACTATAAGCTACACGGTAGAATTTTGCGATATAAACGCTGACGAGCCTGCGATAACAAAAACTTCTCTGGAAGAGCTTATTAATTTTATTTTGAAAAAAGAATATAATATCGAAAAAGTCAGTGATTTCAACGACGACGGAAATATAGACGTTTTTGACGCCGTTATAGCGAGGCGGAGCCTGACGAGCTGAATATCTCACGGCAAAATAGGCTTTTTTCCGAAAATATTCTGAATGATTATACAAAATAATACAATTTTATTATTGACTTATTTTCGCTAAAATAGTATAATATAAAGGTATAGAATTTTATCTAATAACTACATATATTTTGGAGGGTTTATAATATGGGCAGAGTTTATAATTTCAGCGCAGGTCCTGCCGTTCTTCCTGAGGAAGTTCTGAAAGAAGCCGCTGACGAAATGCTTGATTACAAGGGAACCGGGATGTCTGTAATGGAAATGAGCCACCGTTCCAAGGCCTATGACGAAATTATCAAGGAAGCTGAAAAAGATATCCGCGACCTTATGAATATTCCGGATAATTATAAGGTGCTGTTTCTTCAGGGCGGAGCTTCACAGCAGTTTGCCGCGGTTCCTATGAACCTTATGAAGAATAAAAAGGCAGCTTACATAATTACCGGCCAGTGGGCTAAAAAGGCTTATCAGGAAGCGCAGATTTACGGAGAAGCAGTCGCAGTAGCTTCATCGGCAGACAAAACCTTCTCCTATATTCCGGATTGCTCGGATCTTGATATTCCGGAAGACGCCGATTATGTTTATATCTGCGAAAACAATACTATTTACGGAACAAAATTCAAGGAGCTGCCTAATACAAAGGGCAAGGAGCTTGTCGCTGACGTTTCCTCATGCTTTCTCTCCGAGCCGGTAGACGTTACCAAATACGGCGTGATCTACGGCGGCGTTCAGAAAAATATCGGTCCTGCCGGCGTTGTTATTTCTATTATCCGCGAGGATCTTATTACCGACGATGTCTTAGAGGGAACTCCTACAATGTTGAAATGGAAAACTCAGGCAGACGCCGATTCGCTTTATAACACTCCTCCCTGCTATGGAATTTATATCTGCGGAAAGGTTTTCAAGTGGATCAAGAAAATGGGCGGTCTTGAAGCTATGAAGGCTCATAATGAAAAGAAAGCAAAGATCCTTTACGATTTTCTTGATCAGAGCAAGATGTTCAAGGGTACTGTTGAGCCTAAGGACAGATCGCTTATGAACGTTCCGTTCGTCACAGGAAACGCCGAGCTTGACGCTAAGTTCGTAAAGGAAGCAAAGGCGGCAGGTCTTGAAAATCTCAAGGGACACAGAACAGTCGGCGGAATGAGAGCTTCTATTTATAACGCTATGCCTATTGAGGGCGTAGAAAAGCTCGTTGAATTCATGAAGAAATTTGAGGCTGAAAACGCCTGATTATATCCAAAAAAGGAGTAATTTGATAATGTATAATATTCAGACATTAAACAAGATCGCCGCCGTCGGAACATCAAAGTTTGACAGCAGCAAATATACAGTCGGAGATTCAGTTGAAAACCCGGAAGCTATTATGGTTCGTTCCGCAAAAATGCACGATATGGAATTCGGCTCAAATCTTCTTGCAATTGCAAGAGCAGGCGCAGGCGTAAACAATATTCCTGTTGATAAATGCGCCGAGGCAGGCATATGCGTTTTCAATACTCCGGGAGCTAACGCCAACGCGGTAAAAGAACTGGCTATCTGCGCAATGCTTCTTTCATCAAGAAAGATAACCGAGGCTGCGGCATGGGCCGCTTCGCTTAAGGGTACTCCGGACGCTCCTAAGACAGTCGAGGGCGGTAAGTCCAAATTTGCCGGTCCGGAAATTCTCGGAAAAACCCTTGGTATCATAGGACTCGGAGCTATCGGCGGTAAAATTGCAAATGCAGCGGTCGCTCTTGGTATGAAGGTTATAGGCTTCGATCCTTTCCTTTCCGTAAACGGAGCGCTTCACCTTGATCCGGCGGTAAAGGTTGCGGCTGATATCAATGACATTTATAAAAACAGCGATTATATTTCAATACACGTTCCTTATACTCCCGACACAAAAAATACTATCGATGCAGAACAGATAGCTATGATGAAAGACGGAGTCCGTCTTATAAACCTTGCCAGAGGCGAACTTATCAACAGTGAAGCGGTAGTTAAAGCTATTGCAGAAGGAAAGGTAGCAAAGTACGTTACGGATTTTGCCGACGATACCGTACTTGGAGTTGAGAATGTTATCGTTCTACCTCATCTCGGTGCCTCCACTCCCGAAAGCGAGGACAACTGCGCCGTAATGGCAGCAGACGAACTGATCGACTACATTGAAAACGGCAATATCAAAAACAGCGTAAATTATCCAAACGCTTCTATGGCGGCTAACGGCACAAAAATATGCGTGCTTCATAAAAATATTCCGGCAGTTATCGCTAAGATAACATCAGCAGTTGCAGACGCCGGTATGAATATCGACAACATGGTAAACGCAAGCAAAAAGGATTACGCTTATACCATGCTCGATGTTGACGGCAGCGTTACAGACGATATTTCCGCTAAAATCAGCTCGGTTGACGGTATAATCAAGGTAAGAGTAATAAAGTAATAATTTATATTAAAAAAGCCGCACTGTTTTTCAGTGCGGCTTCCTATTTGCAGAAAAGGCAGACAATAAAATGTCTGCCTTTTCTTAATTAACCTTGCGGTCCCAATTCACTTTCAGTTATTATCATTGCAACATAGTTCATAAGCGTCAGCGAATCAGACGAATCTATTACATTATCATATAACACGTCTGCATTTGCAATACCAACCTCGGTAAGATCGTTGTCCTCACCGCCCAGCAGATACATATTCAGAGCAACTACGTCTGCGATATTTACAGAACCGTCAACATTTACATCTCCGTATTTAGTTGGCTTTGCGTTTGTTTCGTTAGTGGGCTTAACCGAAGTGATTACAGTAGTAGAAGTAGAAGGCGATACCGAGGAAGTCGCCGCGGTAGTTACAGGAGGAGTCGGTGAATCTGAAAGCTTTCCGTATATAATTCCGCATCCAACAGTAGACATATAAACCGTACCGTATTCATTCATATCCCCTACAAGGAAATTACCGTTTCCTGTGCCTCCGTAAAGATTATCCTTATTTATCAACACCCATGAGTTACCGCCGTCCTGAGAACGATAAATGCCTTCAGGATCAGTCTCCTGAGGTTTTCCGTACATATAAAGGGTATTTACATCGCCGGCCTTTTCCGGAGCGCCGTAGCCTACCGTCTTGCAATAGAACACATCAAGCTTGTTTACTGTTTTGCCTGTATCAGTCACATTATACATACCATAGTAGCCCGCGCCGAGTATAATATTATCCTCGCCAAGATAAGCTATTCTGCCGGCCGTATCGCACTGGTCATACATTGCGATATCGGTTGTTGTAAACGTTTTGCCGTAATCGGTGCTTACGCAAAGAGTATAATGAGCGTCGGAGAAATCCGGCTCCGGTTTTGAATAGCTCCATGATGAATTGTAGTATGTCGCATAGGCGTAAACGATATTAGGCTTATCAGGCTCTACAAGCATATATGTGGGCTTTGAGCCGTATGCGCTTGGGATTCCTGTGCAAGATGTCCATGTCTGACCAAAATCATCGGAGTAAGAAACATTGCCGCTGTCGCTTGCGCCTTTAAAGAACCTGTATGAGCCGTCCTCAAGCTGAGTTATCGCAGCTTTTCCTCCGGACGTATTGGCCATCTTAGTCCATGTTTCGCCGCCGTCAAGGGTGTAGAAGCCCGGAGCTACGTCGTTCTGGTTTTCGGCAATTCTAATCATAACATCCGGATTCTGAGGACAATAAGCAATAGCGCCGGTAGATCCCATATTCGGCTGATGCTGTTTACCGGATTCATAAACGGAAGAATGCTCAAAACCGTCATAGTCGCCGATTGCAGAAAATTCATTGCCGCCTGGAACGCTTACCATATCAAGAGCAACGACTTCTTCTATACCGTCCGGATGGAAATAAAATGCCGGAGTAGTATCCCATGTATTATCGCATGCAAAAACGCCGTTTCCGGACGTTACAAAGCTTCTGTCAGTATTTCTGGGATCAAGCACGATAGCTCCTACCCAGTGAATGGCTTTATTTCTAATCCAGCTTCTGCCGCCGTCCGCAAGATATTCGGCCTCAAGCGGCTGTCCCCAGCCGATCTGATTGCCGGGAGTCATACTAATCCAGCTTTCTCCGCCGTCGACAGATTTGAAGAAACGGTCGCCCCAGCATACGTTTTCATCCTCCCAGGCATTTTCATACCATAGCTGAGAATACCAAAGTCCGCATGTAGTCGCTACAAGATGATCCGGATTCTGAGGATCGCTGTAAACAGCGCCGAAACCGTTCGCAGTCGGGGAAATATCAGTAACCTCCTGTGTAGACGGATCATATTTGAATGCGCCTCCGGAGGAACCGTTAAAGGCAAGACCTGCAATATAGGTAATATAAAGCTTGCCGTTTACATCCTTGTTGATTCTTGACGGGAAATAATTGGTAGGCAGATCTGCGCTTAACGTTTCAAATTTATCAGATCCAACGTCTGCCACAACAACGTTTGCTTTTCCCGTTACAGACGTTCCCACATATACCTTTCCGTCAGAAATAGCGATAGTTGCAACCCCGTTCTGATTATTATAAGCTCCGTCAGTTATTGATTTAACAAAATGACTCTCATCCCATGTGGGCCAATTAATGGAATTGGTATAATAACCAAGATCGTCATATCCTTTAACAGGCTCCCATGTATCTCCGCCGTCCTGAGACCAGATCAACGCGGAGCTTCCTGAATTAACGTCGCCTCCGCAGTAAATTATATCGGGATTATCAGGATCAACAGCTATCGCCTCTCCGCACTGACGTCCGTCTCCGTTTCCGTGAACCTGTATCATGCTTGTCACGTCAATTTCATCGAACGTTTTTCCGCCGTCGCGGGTACGGAATATAACAGTTCTTGCGTTTGAGAAATAAGCGCAACCGCAGAGAAGGTAAACGGTATCGTCATCTGTAGGATCTATCGCAATAGCGTCGACGCTTAAAAATCCTCTGTCCTCTTCGTTAAGAAAGCCGAGAAGCTGCTCCCATCTGTCTGTTTCATAATTATACTTGTATGCCCCTCCTACGTCAGTTCTGGCATACATTTCTCTTTGGCCGGTCACTATTCCTGAAACGAATCCGCCGCCGCCGATTTCAACAGCTCCCCATTCCATAGAACCGGATATATCCTCGGCAGCAAAAGCGGATTCTTCCGAAATGCCGAAAGCGGGAACAACCGAAATAGCAACTGCGCAGACGGTTATCAGACCTGCCAGTTTTTTCTTAATATTCATAATAATTCTCCCTCCAAAAAATATGTTTGCAAAAAATTATTAAATTAATCTCCAAAACCCTGAAACATTTTGTTAAATTTCACAAACCTTTTTAGTTTATTATACATTATTTTGAGATAAATTTCAAGAGCTCGCAAAAAAATAAATTTCATAATTATAAGTCTGCTTTTTTGGAAATATTGACATATTACAGTAAGTAATGATATAATATTATAAAAGCAGACTGAAATATAAATAAAAAATTAAATTGGGAGAAACAAAATGACAAAGGAAAAAATGAAAATATACAGACGGCGTCAGACGGTATTGCTGATTTGTATTGCCGTTGTGATTATAGCGGTTATAACGGCGATCGTCCTTATATTTGTATCAAAGGACAGCGAACCGATAAAAAACAGCGAAAAGCCGACGGTCTCGCAGACTGACGAAAGCGGTCTTCCGGTAGACGGCGGTAAGGAAAACCAACAAGGTTCTATACGCTTTGAAGAAAGCGAAATAACAATCAAAGTGGGAGAAACCTATATCGCAAAGGTTATAAACGATTCCGGAAATACTGACAGCTATATCTGGGAAAGCTCTAACGTTTCCGTAGCCTCTGTTGATAACGGAGAAATCAGAGGACAATCGGAAGGCTCATGCAATATAACCGTTACCATAAACGGCACTAATCTGAGCGCGTCTCTCAGAGTAAACGTCGAGACCGGAAACACAACCGAAAACGGTCATGAAATAAATGTAGAGAACGGCCTTACATATATAGACGGTATACTGATCGCAAACAAATCCTATTCCATGCCGGCTGACTTTGATCCCGGGGTAAATCAGGAGGCCCTTGACGCATTCGATGAAATGGCGGCAGACGCCGCCGAGGAAGGCTTAAGTATATATATTTCCTCCGATTACCGTTCCTATTACGATCAGGAAAGAATATACAACAGTTATGTTGAAAGAGACGGACAGGAGGCTGCGGATACATATTCCTCAAGACCCGGACATTCCGATCATCAAACCGGCCTTGCATTTGATTTAAATAGTATTGACGATTCCTTCGGATATACTCCGGAAAGCGACTGGGTTGCGGCAAACGCGCATAAATACGGCTTTATAATACGCTTTCCGAAGGGCAAGGAAGATATAACGGGCTATCAGTATGAGCCATGGCATATACGTTATCTCGGAGTGGAAAAAGCAGCCGAGGTATTTGAAAGCGGACTCTGCCTTGAGGAATTTCTCGGAATAGATTCCGTATATAAGGATTAATTTAAAAAACGGCGTACATTTTATGTGCGCCGCTTTTACTATTTTCCTATACGCCGCATTTTTAATTTATATTTTATATAAATTTTTCATATTATTAACGTAATTTTATATGTGTTTTCTTGACTAAAAGACTTATTTGTTATATAATATTTATATAAATATCAGCAGGCAATTCAGTTAAAATCAAACAAAATACACGTTAAACGCTTCGACTGATATAATCACGGAGGAAATCAACTATGGACGAAAATAATATATATATAAACAGAGAATTATCATGGCTGCAATTTAATGAAAGAGTCCTTGAGGAAGCTCAGGATCCGGCTGTTCCGCTTTTGGAACGGCTTAATTTCGCAAGTATATTTCAAAGCAATCTTGACGAATTTTTTATGGTCAGAGTTGGTTCCCTGTATGATCAGATGCTGATAAAGCCTAAAAAGAAGGACAATAAATCAAATATGACCGCACGGGAACAGCTTGAGGCTATTTTCTATAAGGTAAACGAGCTTGAACCTATGAAGGACATTGCCTACAAAAACATTATGCTTGAATTGATGGAATACGGCGTCGAGCAAATAAACTTCCGGTCGGCGTCTATTGAGGAGCAGCAGTATCTTCAGGAATATTTCAAAAGAGAAATCAAGCCTCTTGTATTTCCGACAATAATCGACAAGAAAAATCCTTTTCCATTTCTGAAAAACAAGGAAATATACTGCGCCGTTCAGCTTCAATCAAAGTCAAACGTGAAGCTCGGTATAATTCCGGCAAGCGGTCAGTTCAACAGAGTTATAAGACTTTCCGGAGGAAACAGGTTTATTCTTGCGGAGGATCTGATACTTCATTTTGCCCCGTCTATTTTCAAAAACTATAAGGTTGTTGATAAAACACTTTTCAGACTGACAAGAAACGCCGATATAACCGTTGAAGAAGGCTTATATGATCAGGATTTTGATTTCAGGGAGGCAATGGAGGAGCTTTGCAAAAAGCGTAAAAAGCTGCACCCTGTAAGAATGCAGCTTTCCGAAACCTTCAGTCAGCCTGCTCTCCAGTTTCTTTGCAAAAAGCTGGATTTAGATGAAAATCATATATTTTATCTTAAAACTCCGCTTGACCTTTCATTTACAGGCATAATCAGAGATATGCTTGACAAGCCGGAGCTTAAGTTCGACAAGCTTGTCCCGCAAAAATCTGCAAGCGTTGCAGATAATATGGCGATGATGCCGCAAATAAAACGACATGATATACTTCTGAGCTACCCGTACGAAACCATAAAACCTTTTATCCAGCTTCTAAATGAAGCCGCGAACGACTCAAGGGTAACTGAAATAAAAATAACTCTTTACCGTCTTGCAAAAAACAGTATGGTTATAGACGCTCTCTGCGACGCGGCTGAAAACGGCAAGCAGGTGACTGTACTCGTAGAGCTGAGAGCAAGGTTTGATGAGGAAAACAATATAAACTGGTCAAGACGTCTTCAGGAAGCGGGATGTCATATAATGTACGGTCCCAGAGAGCTTAAGGTCCACTCCAAGCTCCTTCTTATAACCCGGCAAAACAACGGCAAAACAGAATATATAACTCAGGTCGGAACAGGAAACTATAACGAAAAAACATCTACTCTTTATACTGACCTTTCACTTATGACAGCCAATCAGGACATTGGAAATGAAGCTCAACTGCTTTTTGAAGCTCTTATGGAAAACAGACTTATCGAACAGAGTCAACATCTGCTTATCGCTCCATTGTGTCTTCAAAACAAGGTTCTGGAAATGATTGAAGAGGAAATAACTCATGTCCGTAACGGCGAGGAAGGATACATCGGTATAAAAATAAATTCACTGTGCGATAAGGTTATAATGGATAAGCTTGTTGAAGCCTCTAAAGCCGGAGTTAAAATAGATATGGTAATCAGAGGCATTAACAGTCTTGCCGCCGGCGTTTCCGGTGAAACTGAAAATATAAAGGTTATAAGCATTGTCGGCAGATATTTGGAGCATAGCAGGATATATATTTTCGGTACAAAAAAACGCAGTAAGATTTATATAAGCTCAGCCGACTTCATGACGCGTAATACCGTCAGACGAGTAGAGGTAGCGGCTCCGCTGTATAACGCAAGAATAAAGCAGCGCGTATGGAATATGTTCGAAACGCTTTTAAACGATAATGTAAAAGCCCGCAATCAGCTTCCGGACGGTACCTATATCAGAGAGATAAGCGAACATCCTCCGCTTGACGCTCAACGATTTTTCTTTGAGGAGGCATACAGAAAAGCGGAAAAAAAGGCTGCCGACAAGGCGGCAAAGGCGGCTAAAAGGCTTTCAAAAAACAAATAGCTTAAGTCTTAAAACGGGTATGGAATATACCCGTTTTAATTTTAACCGTCTGTGTCCGCTCTTGCATTGACAAATAAGCTTAAGAAAGCTATAATTATTACGACTTTAAATCTCTTTATTGAATGGAGTAAAATATGAATTATAAAAAGATTGCCGCATTTTTATCTGCGGCCGCAATATCCGTATGCCTGTTGATTTCATGTAATAAGAGCACAGCCAAAAAAGGAGAAATGCGGGATATTTCGTCTGAAACGCTCGTTTCAGAAATGACGCTTGGCTGGAATCTCGGCGACACCTTGGACGTTTGCGCTGCCGACCGCGACGGCGATGGTAAAATCAACGAGGCTCCCGCCGAGGGCGAGGAGGTAGATGAAACCCTCTGGGGAAACCCGAAGGCAATCAAAAAGGTCTTTGAAAAAATTAAGGACGACGGATTTAATTCTGTCCGTATTCCAATAACGTGGCGCGATCATCTGGGAAAAGCCCCCGATTACATAATAAGCGATAATTGGATGGACAGAGTCGAGGAGGTCGTAAACTACGCCTACTCACTGGATATGTATGTAATAATCAATGTCCATCACGACGGCGGAGGAGATCCGGATTTCGGCGCATGGATAAGAAACGCGTCCTATGACTATGACGGCGTTATTGAAAAATACAAAGCGCTCTGGAACCAGATTGCCGATAGGTTTGAGGATTATTCCGACCGCCTGATTTTTGAATCTATGAACGAGGTAGGCTTTGATGATCTGAGGGGACCTGAAAATTATGAGGTTTTAAATAAAATTAATCAGGAATTTGTAAATCTTATCAGAAGCAGCGGCGGGAACAATCCCAAACGTCATCTACTGATAGCCGGATATTATACAGATATTACAATGACTTGCAGCAGCGACTTCAAAATGCCCGACGATCCTGAAAACCGCTGTATTCTCTCGCTACACTATTATACCCCCTGGCAGTTCTGCACAACGACACAGCAGCGGAATTGGGGAACCGAAGCGGAAGTCGAAGAAATGAAACGCCTTATAACAAATATGACAGATAAGTTTACCGATAACGGCATTCCGGTCATAATCGGCGAATATGGAACAGCAAGAGGAAACGACGAGCCAAGCAGAGTTTATTTCAGTGAAACGTTCGTAAAGCTTTGTCATGAAAACAATATTCCGGCGTTTCTGTGGGATAACGGATCAGAGCTTGACCGCGGCAGTCTGAAATGGCAGAATCCGGAGCTTCCTAAGGCCTTGAACAGAGCCGTTAGCGATAAGAATTATACTCCGGCCAAATATGATTAAAAAACCGCACCGTCTGTGTAAGCATTACAGACGGTGCGGTTTTTCCGGACACTGTTAAAGGAGGGAAACAGCGCTCAGCAATTATGAAGAAAATGTATATCAACGCCTTAAAAGACGGAATTTTTGGTCTGCCTTTCAAGGGAAGGCAGTAAACCTTATCTATACCATCAATATTATTTTTCCTTTGCGGTATGGTTATATTATATCGGCTTTTTATGAAGAAAATATAGTGTAAATACGAAAATAATGTGAAAATTAACCGCAATAATTTTCAAATTCCTCCATACTTCCATTAAAAACATTAAGGTCTATATATTTTTCAATACCGTCATAGCCGTCAAGACGTCCTCTGTCGCAATATTGCCAGAACGTCCAATCCCTCCCGTCCGAAAGCTCGGCTCTTGTATAAATACTGCGTATCCAAATATCATTATCTTCAAAATGTCCCCTTATATAACGATTATAGGTGGTTTTCGTAGCGTAAATTATCGGAGTCAAGCCATAGCGCTCTTTCAGCGCGGAAATCAGATCATTCAGATTCTGCCTTGCCTTATCTTCGTCGGGAGGATCGCTTCCATTTCCGTTGTAATATTCCACATCAATTACCGGCGGCAGCATATTCTCACGCTTTTCCACAACGCTTATATAGTTTTCCGCCTGCGTTTTTCCCGGACTGTCAAAGCTGAAAAAATGATATGCTCCGATCCTGATTCCGGTATTACTTGAATTTTTATAGTTTTCAATAAAATATTCGTCTACAAAGCCGCTGCCCTCAGTCGCTTTTATAAATGCAAAGCTGATATTCTGAGATTCAAGTTCTCTCCAGTTTATTTCACCCTGATAAGATGAAACATCAACGCCTCTGACCGGATAATCTTTTTTTGAAGGAGTATTCAGCCATATTATACCGTTATACCACAGTACGGCAAAGATATAAAGAATGATACCGGCTATAACCACGACGATCATCAGTTTATGACGTTTTCTCACACGTTATCCTTTCAATTTTAAATTTCGAAAAATTCAAGTGAATTTTTATAGGTGACGTCCAGTATCTCCTGAGGTGACGCTCCCTTGATCTCCGCCGCCTTTAACGCGGTTCGCTCAATCATACTGCTGTCACACCGCTTTCCTCTGTAAGGCTCGGGAGCCATATAGGGACAATCAGTTTCAAGCATAAGCTTTTCCATAGGAACCTCTTCTAAGGCCCTTAAAGCCTTTTTCGCATTCTTAAAAGTCAGAACGCCGGTAAAGCTTATATACATTCCAAGAGATATAACCTCAGCGGCTATTTCCGGAGAACCGCTAAAGCAATGCATAACTCCCTTGGGACGGTATTTACGCAAAATCTCCATAGTATCCCCGAAAGCGTCTCTGGAATGGATAATTACAGGAAGTCCTAACGCTTCGGCAAGCTCAAGCTGCTCCTCAAAAAGCTTTATCTGACGTTCACGGTTATAATTCTCATAGTGATAATCAAGACCTATTTCACCAAGCGCTTTTATCTTATGTGAGGAACTCAGAAGCTTTTCAAGTCCGGACAAATATCCGTCGGAAGTAAAGCTCTCCGATTCCGGGTGTACGCCGCAGGCGGCATACGCATAATCATAGGCTTCTGCTATTTCAACGCATTTATACGAATCCTCCATATTTGAGCCTACCGTTACAATACCCGACACGCCCTTTTGAGGAAGCGATTTCAAAAGTCTTTCACGATCATTATCAAATGCGCTGTCAGCATAATGCGCATGAGAATCAAAAATATTATTCAGCATCGCTGTCGCCGCCTCTTGTTTCAGGGATCATAGGCTGAAGCGTTTCCTCTTCATTTTTCGGAGAAGTTGCTTCAACCGTAAAATACTGTGAAATCTCCTCTATAAAGGATGAATCCAGAACAAACTTATCGGCAGTCTGAGTTCCTGAGGGCGTTACAAACTTAGCCCTGTCGGAAACCGTTTCATCTTCCGAAGGATCGCTGTATTTCATCATAAATTTGATAGCATATTTTTTATCCTGATAATCAAGCGCTGAAATATCAGTTTCATTAGCGTTTACCATTGTTTCAAACGTATTGTCAAGGTTATCCGCTATCCTTGCGCCGTTAGTCTGGTTAACCATAGCCGTCAGAAGCGAGGCCGCTGTGGAAACACGCTGTATTTCTCCGCCGCCGTAGCCTCCGTAGCTGATAACCTTTTCAATCTGGTCCGGTCCAAGATACTGCAAACCGTCAGTCTGAGAGAAGCCTTCTATTTTTCCGGGAAGCGCAAAATTTACTCCGCCCATTATATTGCAAAGCTTCTGAAATGATTCCGACTCAAAAACCATATAGCGATCTACGGGTATTTCAAGCGAAAACTCCGCCGCCGCCTTTACCTCCGCCGCTCCGCCGGATTTATAAATTTCAGAAATCGTTTTATTCTGTTCGCCCGCTATCATATTTTCCGGAAGTCCTATAAACACCATCTGCTTATGGACCGGCATAGAGCGCATAAGCATAAAAGTATACTGCTTAGGATAAATTTCCTCCTCTTCCTCCTCAGAAACCTCCCAGTCATAGGTTTCTTCGTCGTCGGAACTCTCCTCTGACGAGGAGCTGTCGGAACCTTCATCCGGAACGTCGGTACTGTCGCTGAGATCGAGTACGAACAATATAGTATGACTGTCGCTGTCAGACAGCGAGCCTGCCTCGTTATTCATCGTCAGAAGCGAAGAATTGTCACTGTCAATTTTGTCATAAATAATCATTGTTATACCGCCTATTATTATAAGCGATATTAAAAACGTCAGCAGAAACGGAATAGCAATACTTCCTGATCTCTTTTTTTTCATGATTTATGGTATCTCCTTTCACAATATGCCGTTTAAAACGGCGTTTCTTTTTCTTTTATACATTTTTGTAATGTTGTATTCAAAATGTTGAAAACTATGTTGAAACGGTTGAAAGTTTTTCCGCGTGCGGACATTCCATATAGTCAATCGGCATTTTATACAATTAATCAAACATAATTCGTTTATTTTTCTCTACATAACCGCTTGCCGACGCAATGTCCGACACCTTTATCACCGACAGCTCCAGGCCTTTCCTTCTGGCATAGGCTATAGTCTGCCCCGTACCGCTTTTATAATCGTCAACCACTCCTATAAGGCAGGAGGCGTTATCAACCATAAAACGATTGCGTATCTTATAACAGTCTCTGGAATAGCTGTCTGAAACGCATATTACTTCATACGCCTTTTCAAGCACATTATTCAGCGACCAAAGATCCGCGCCCTTAAATACGCTCCCATGTTCGGGATACGGCTTAGCGCAGATAAGCTTTATATTAGGAAGCTTCTTCTGAATATCAATTACTGATTCAGCCGCCCACAGATCTACGCCCCTGGCAAGGCCGGATATAAAATATTCATATCCTGACTGTGCGGCAAGATAAATACGGTAATAAAGCATGCTTTTTATCATATTAAGAAGACTGTTATTCATTTCCCCGTATCCGGGCAGCTTTTCCGGACGGTGCCCTGTAAAACAGACTGATTTTTCTTTTGTCATTATTAAAGCGTTCCTTTCGATAAGACGAAATAAATATGAGTTTATATTATGATACTGAAAAAGTATAACATAATTTAATGAAAAATTCAAGACGGCGGAATATATTTTCATAAAGCTATAAAAAATAAATGATAAAAAGAAAAGGAGCATGGTCAGCCATGCTCCTATAAAATTTATCCTACGAGACCTGATCGTTCTATACCCTCTGTAAAATATTTCTGCAAAAACGCATACATAATCAGTATAGGCAGTATCGAAATAAGACAGCCTGCTTCCATCCAGACAATCTGCTCTCTGAATCCGGCGGCGCCGCCCATATCCTTAAGAATCGTATTATTCAACTGCGTTCCAAGATTCTTTAGCATCAGAGCAATAGTCGTATTACTTGTAAAGAATGTTGAGCTTACATAATAATCGTTCCAATACCACACTACCGAAAAGAGAAATACTGTAAGGAAAGACGATAGAGCGTTTGGTATCATAATCTGTACAAACGTCCTGAGCGGACCGCAGCCGTCCAGATAAGCTGCGTCCTCAAGCTCTTTCGGCAGTCCCTTAAAGAACTGTCTGAAAATAAATATCATCAGTCCCGAACGTATTCCGTTTCCGGTCAGCGCAGGAAGATACATCGAAAGCGGATTGTTTATAAGGCTCCAATCCGGATTACCGAGAAAATTCCTGAACTGCTGATACTGCGGTATAGCAATAACCTGAGACGGGACAAGAATCATCATCACCACGATGGCGAAAAGAAGTCCCTTCCCCCTGAATTTAAATCGTGCGAAGCCGTATCCGGCCAAAGCGCAGGAACATACCTGCACCAGCGAACAGCCTATATTCAGAAAAAGCGTGGTCTTTAAAGTTTCCCAGAAATTCATTGCATGAGCAGTTTCCTTGATAACCTTAAGAGTCAGGTTTCGGGGTATCCACATAACCGTTGGATCCGTCATATCGGAAGGATCCCTGAACGCACAGCTTATCATATAAATCAGCGGATAAAGTATAACAAAACATAATCCGAAAAGAATCAGGAATCTGAAAAACGGCCATACCTTTTCTATAAGCGCCTTTCTTCTGAGATAGGCAATTTCTTTTTTGCTCATTGTGGCCATACGGATTTTCTTAGCTTGTTTTTTGGACAATCCGTTGCCGATAATTTTTTCTTCTTTAACAGCCTCTGCCATTGCCTACCCTCCTTAATCTACCTCGTAATAAATAAATCTGTTTACTATCGCAACAATTATTCCAAGCGCTACTATAACAATTCCGAAATAAGCCCACGCCATTGCTGCCGAAATTCCGTACTGCCAGTCCTTCTGCATTGTAAGAACTCTGTCCATTACAAGATTGCTCGGATCGGTAAAGGAATCTATAATAGTGAAAATCAAATTTGCAAGTATCATCGGACTTACATAGGGGAAAGTGATCTTCCAGAAATATTCCCAAGCCGTAGCGCCCTCCATCTGTGCGGCCTCCTTTGCAGAAACCGGAATATTCTGCAAAGCCGCAAGAAATATCAGTATCTGTATTCCGGCATTCCAGACGAGACCAAATATATCGGTGGTTACAGTCTGTATAGTCTGGGTAAGCTGATCGCTTATCCCGTAAATTCCTAAGAATTCCAGAAGCTCGCCGACAAGGTCGGTTTCAAACATTGTCGAAAACTGGGTTGCGCCGCTGTTTCCGCTTGTAGCCATATTTCCCGTTATAATATTATAAACCGGACCGGTTGCGATAATTACCGGCAGGAAGAACACTGCCCTTGCAAAGCCCCTGCCTTTAAATTTCTGATTGAGCATAACGGCTACAAAAAGAGCAAATATAAGAATAAGCGGAGTTTTCATAGCGGTTGTCTTTAAAACAGAAACCAGTCTCTCGGCATATACCTCGTCTCCGAGAAAAGCCTGCTTGTAATTATCCAGTCCGACAAAGCCGCCGAAAACGTTTCTCTCAATATCCCGGAAGGAATAGGTGAACGATTTTATAAGGGGGACTATAAAGAAAAGCACTGTTCCCACAAGCCAGAGCGCTATAAAGCCGTAGCCGTAAAGACTTTTTCTCTTCTCATACGCTATCTTCATCAGTTATTCAGCGCTCCTTCCCCTAAAAAATCATCAAGCATGTAAACCGTTCCGTTTACATTTATTTCTCCTGTAGAGATATTTATTTTTGTTACAGTTCCGTTTTCATAGGAGGTTGTAATAACGTCTCCGTTTGTTTCATAACCGGTTATTCTTTCGGAGGCCGTTCCGCCGAGTACCTTGCCGCTAAGCTCGTAGCCCCTTGCCGCGGCTTCTGTCCAGTACTTATAATTTGCATAGAAATAAATATCGTATACGGTATCCTTCAGCTCGTTGGTTTCCTTGTAAAGCATATCGTAATTGAAATTCGAGCCTGTTGCCAGCGCCTTCAGCATCAGCGTCTTATAATCGGCGCTTCCGTTGACAGCTTCTGTTGAATAAGGCTTAAGACCGTGCATTGCGACCTGATAAAAAGGTACGTCCTCATCAAAAATATCAAATTCGCTTGAGGACATAGGAACATTCGTAATATGATCCACACTTGAGAACGAATAAGCGTTGGCTGTATCCGCCAATATCGAACCTACGCCGTTTTTCACTTTCTCATAATTTCCCTCAAGAATAGCCATTGTGTCGTCTCTGGAAAGAGTATTTTTGCCGTAATCTCCGTATAGAGCGGACGTCATATCTCCCAATGAAACTCCGGTAAGACCTTTTTCGGAATAATTTTCAGTCAGATCCGAATAAATATCGTCAAAAGCCGACGGAGATAGAAGAGAAACAGGATCGTAGAATGTGCTCTGTACTCCGTAAGCCCTATCGTAGGTCAGCAGTCTTGAATAAGAACCGGAAACTCTCGTAGTTGTTTTAGTAAATGTGAAATAGCCCTGACCGCTTATGAATCCTTTATTATTTACGGCAGGATACAGGGAGATATTATTTCCTTTAAGATAATCGGTAAATTCCTCAAACGCACTTTTACCGCCCAGTACCCCCGCCGGCTTCGCCTTATAATCCACCTTGCCCGCAATTCCCGCGTTAGTCCAGTTGTCATAAGTCAGGACCATATTATCGGCGCCGCAATTTTTCAGTTCTTCAACTATTTCCTTCGCCTGTTCAAACCCGGTAATCTCAGTTTTCATCGTAATCGGAAAGCCCAGTATTGATTTCTGCTTCTCAACACCGCCGTAAAGATTTATATAAAGCGAAGGATCGGTTAAACCTGAGCCTGTCACGCCCTCATCCTTTTCAAGATAATCCCTGTATTTAAGGGCAATGTCCGTAAACGTAACATCGTTTCCGGAAACAGGATAATATCTCAGCTCAATATTATCGGTTTTTATTTTACCCTGTTCGAAAACAGTAAACGCGCTTGCCTCTCCGTTCATTATATAGGTTTCCGATCCTCTGAGCATGAACGTAAACCCGCACACGTTATAGCTGCTTTTTGACTGTCCGCTTACGCTCGCCTCAAGCGTCGCATTTGCGTCTCCGGAATGTATCGCAACAAGCGCGCCGTTCTTTCCGCCCTTTAATATGCCGTAAACAGGCATATAAACCTTTTGCGTCACGGCCGGCTTTGTTTCAGGAACGGCTGATATATCTGATCCGTAAACCTTTGACATATAGCTTTTTGCGGAAGTCTTTCCATTATTGAAATTAATAAGCGCGCCGCTTCCGTCCGGTATAACGAAGCTGCCCTCCTCGTCGTCGAGAGCCGCGCCAAAGCTGTTGAATACGGAAATTGAGGTCAGCAGACTTCCCGTAGCCGAGGAAATGTCCTCCTCTTCAATGTTTTCGACGTCTACCCTGACATTGAGATAATCCTCGCATAGCGTATATTCAATTGGAATTTTCGCTCCGCAGTCCTTGAAATTATAAACGACCTTAACTCCGTTATCTATATTCGAGATCTTTACCGTCGCCTTGTTTGCCGATCTTAAAGTCTTGCTGGTTCTGTCCTTTGGAACGCCGTAAGTAACCACGACAGCCGAAGCGAGCTGCCGCCTAAGCGAATTTGTCGCTCCCGGATCGCCGTATGCGTTAATCGGCGCAGACCACCATATATAGCCCGTAGATTTATTTTTAATCGCAAACAGATTTCCTTTTTCCTTGGGATTAACGCCCTTTTCCTGCGCTTCGTCCGAAACGTCGGTGCAGGCGTATAGCTGATAGCCGTCGTTTTCGCCCACAAGCTCCATTGTGGACAAAGCTTCTTCTTCGGTACGCTCGACGAAATCCTCGTCCACCTCGTCAGGAACGGCTTCTTCCTCGTCCCCGCCGGCCGTTTCAGCGTCGCCGGCAGCAGCGTCTCCGCCGGCAGCGTCCTCCTCATCGGCGTAAACTGAAGTTACAGGCGCCATCAAGGCAAGAACCATCGCACCGATTAAAAGCTTTTTGAATTTATTATTCATCAATATTTCACCGCCTTTATCACGTTAGCTTAAACCTTGATCCTGTAAGCTATTTCTGTATAAATCGAATAACCGAACACATATACCTGCTGAAGCAGAGAAAGCAGAAGAACAAGCAGGAATAATATTATCAGCATAGCGGCAATGGTCAGTATTATAGCAAAGACCGTTTTCATAAAAGAATACTGGTGAACCGCTTTTATCGCGGAAAATATCAGTATAACAGTCCAACCAGTACCGATTATCGAAACCGCCTGAATAAAAATATATTCGTCTCTCACAAGAACATGCGACAAAATTGTATTAATATAAATCTGCGCAATGTAAGGTATCATAGCGTAAGCGCTGTAAACGCATATATTTTTAAGACTTCCTTCACCGTCAAGGAGCGTACAAACCGCCCAGTTTGCAATAACCCATGTGCCGAATATTATAAAGCTCTGAGTTATATAAGGAATAATGTTGAACATCTTGTCATAGCTGACATAATATTGAAAGCCGTAAAGACGGTTATAGGCTATCTGCGCAAAAAACAGCAGCACTATAATAAGGAAAGCGTATTTAAGCGAACCCGCCTTTTTCCAGCGGAGATCCTCAAATCCCTCAAACGGATGAAAAACAGCATGCTTTACAAACTGCTTCTGCGTAAGATCCAGCATTATTCTTCACTCTCCTTCTTAGCCCTTTCGGCCTTTTTCTTTTTTCGAACCTTTACCAATACTACCGATCCGATTATAACGACAGCGGCTCCTCCGATTATCCAAGCGAAATATTCCTTCAAGAAGTCCGAACGCCAGCCCTCGAAAGCCTTGTTGTAAATGCCTGCTGCGTCCGCCATTTTTGCGTATTTCATAGCGGATTTATATTCGCCCTTATTAAGCATCGCGCTTGCTATTCCTATATAAGCTCTTCGGTAATTTCCGTCTCTTTTCAATATCTCGTTCCACGGATCGAGAGCCTCTTCATAATAGCCTCCGTTATAAAGGCTTACCGCCTCATGAACTATTTCACCGAATTCCGTTTCAACAAAAATCGTAACCGTAGCTTTTGTCTGGTCCAAAACGTATATATTATCGTCCATAGTTTCCAGCGCCGAGGGCCTTGTAAAGCCTCCGAGCTGATCCGCCTTTGTTCCTATTATAAACATCAGCCACAGCTCTTCGTCATACTGAAAAACTCTGCCTGTCGCAAGATCCAGGCAATTGATAGTTCCATCCTCGCTTATGTCTATATCCACAAGCTGAGTTTCGTCGACCTTGACGCTGGAGCTTATAGCCATAGACGGATAATCGCCGATATATATTTCATAATCTGCAAACAGATTATCTCCGCTGGGACTAAGCTTTTTCACTATATCGGTAGTCTGAGTCGTAGACTCCGTAGACGTAAAGATAAAGCCCTCGGAATCTATGTCGAAATTAGAAAATCCGGCCGGAACGCTTCTCCTTCTCTTAGCCCTTGCCTCGTCCGACAAAATAGCATTCCAGAAATAATTAGCTAAAACCTCCGAAGTAGCTTCGACTCTGTTTGCGCCGTAATAGCCTATAAACGCTCCTTCGCTGTCGAACATAGCGGCTCCGCTTGTGACGTTATTCAGGACAACATATATATTTCCGGCTTTATCAGCCAGAACCTTCTGAGGAAGAAACGTAAGATCCTGATTGAAGATTTCAGATTCCGGCTTTGTTATTTCCAGATTTATATTTCCGTCGGCGTCGCACCTTATTACTCTTGCATTATCATTATCCGCAATATAAAGCATACCGTCGGTATCTGAAACAAATATTCCCTTTGGGTTTTTAAGCGTTGTTTCCGTTCCGTCCGCGTACCTGAACGTGTCAAGAATTTTCAATACGCGCCTGAATTCAGAATCAACTATCACTATACGGCTGTTGCCGGTATCGACAATATAAAAATTATTATCCGCGTCTTTAAAGAGATCGCTCGGATCCTTGAAATGACCTACGCCAAGATCATCTCCGGAAACGGCTCTGTCCGCGATATATCCGGCTTGCGAAGGAATCGGCTCGCCCCACCTGTCGTAATTATAAACGTCGTAGGGTTCCTCGGCGCCGACCGACAATGCCGAAACATTTCCGATCATAAGCACACCCGCAAACGCAGCCGCAAGAAATTTTTTTAAGCCTTTGCTCATCTTAATTCTCATCCTTTCTGCATTTGCCGGTTTATTCCTTGATACCGGAGTGCGCCATTGTTTCAATTACGTTTTTCTGAGCCAGCATAAATATTACTATCGGCGGAACCAGCATGAACACCGCCGCCGCGGCCGCTACTCCCGCTCGTGCAAGACCCGCCATTGCGGCCTGCTGAACAACTGTAGGAAGAGTCTTAAGCGATTCATCGTAAACGAGCGTACCGCCCTGTATATTCCATGCCGCCTGAAACGCAAATATAATAAGCGTCATCAGCGCAGGCTTCTGATTAGGCATAACGATCTTCCAGCAGATAGTGAACATATTCGCTCCGTCCACCTTTGCCGCCTCAATCATAGCGTCGGGCATAGTGCTCATAGACTGGCGCATAAGGAACAATCCCATAGGCGACGCAATCGAAGGAAGTATCAGCGCCCAGTATGTATCTATCATATTAAGCTTAGCCATGACGATATACTGCATAATATATATTACATTACTGGTATACAGAAGCGATATAACAATAACGCTGTTTATAACCTTGCTGCCTGGAAAGCGGCATTTGGCCAGTACGAACGCCGCCATAGAAGCGACTATGCACTGTGCAAGGGTTACGGTTACCGTTACAAATACGCTGTTGAATACATAGCGTGAAAACGGCACCCACATTTCACTCATAACGCTGAACATATCCCGGAAATTATCCAGCGTAGGACTTATCGCATAAAGCTTAGGCGGAAAAATAAACAGCTCCTGCACAGGCTTTATAGACATGACTATTGCAAGATAAATAGGCAGCGCCATGAATAATCCTAAAATCAGCAGAAAAATAAATATGCCGATAGTTCCGCCTATTCTTTTTCCGGCCTGCTTGCTTGACGCTTTCATACGTTTGGCATCAGTCATTTATTTCCCTCCTAATCCATATATTTGCTGAGTACCTTGCTTATAAGCCTGTTACAAACGTACATGGCTACAAACAGTACCATACATATTGCCGACGCATAACCCATCTCATACCTGACCCAACCGTAATCGTAAGCATGGGTCATAATTGTATGAGCCTTGTAATCCGTACTCGGAAAACCTACGAGATTCTGAGCAACGGTTCCGGCAGTAAACGAACCGACTATCTGCATAACGGCGGCAAACATGAGCTGAGGTCCCATAGACGGTATCGTGATATAAATAAGCTCCTGCCAGCGGTTTTTTATACCCTCTATAGCGCCCGCCTCATACTGAGAACGGTCTATATTCTGAAAGCCCGCGCGAAGCGCAAGAAATCCCGCACCCAAGCTTATCCACATCTGGACGACGATCGTAACCCCCAGAATTGTATTAGCGTCTGTCAGCCACTGAACAGGCGATGAAATAATACCGAGATTGAGCAGTATCGAATTCATATAGCCGTAAGAGTCGCCGCTGAAAATTATCTGCCATATCGTATATATATTAGCCATTGACGGCGCATAGAAAACCAGTGTAAATATAGTTTTAAGTCTTGGGTGAAGCTCGTTTATAAGCCATGCCAGCACAAAGCAGAGAACATAGCTTATAGGTCCCGTAAAGAGAGCGAATACGAGCGTTACCCTTATAGAACTCATAAATATCTTATCAGATAGGAATAACGTATAAAAGTTTGAAAGTCCCACATATTTAGGAAGCTGAACCATGTTAAAATCCGTAAAGCCCATAGGGACAGACATAATAACCGGTACAATTGTAAATATCAGGAAAAATATCATAAAAGGCAGCATCATAAGATAGCATTCCTTATTTTGCTTGACAGCAAGCCATGTCTGGCGTCTGCTTTCTTTTTTATCCCTTTTACCGATAGCGGCTGAATCCAAATTGTAACCCTCCTTATTTTATAATTTCACAAACGGGGAGCAGGCGCATAATGCGCCCGGCTCACCTTAATTGTCAAGCCCAAGGTTTTCACGTTTTCTCGTAATCTCCTCGTTTATGTCCCTGTTATACCACATCAGGGTATCTCTTGGATTTTCCAGATTATTAACCGTTTCTCTGAAAGCGTTCATAATGTTTCTGGTAGTAGCATAGGAAGCCGGAATAACCGGAATCTCCACAAGCTCGCTTCTCTGCGAATTGAGCTTGCTAAGCTCCGACTGCGACCATGAAAGCTGCTGAAGCGCTTCGGTATTAGCCGCCTCAAAGCGTCCCATTGTACCAAGCAAGCCCTCAATCTGAGTTCCGTATTTAACCTGAACGTCTGTAGATGTAAACCACTTTACAAATTCCCATGTGGCGTCTGAATCGGATACTTTATTAAAGATAACCGCGGCAGTACCGTTTGAGTTGGCGGCGTGGGATATAGTTCCGTCCTCCCTGAGCGTGCCGGGAACGGTTGTGAAGTCCCACAGACCCTTGATTTCAGGCGACGCCACTGAAAGCTGGTTATAGAACGTATAATTCTGAATTACTATCGGATATTCGCCCGTTCTGAATCTGTTGAACGCGTCGTACGTCTGCTCAAAGCCGTATTTTGTATAGAAATCTGTCCATTCCTCAAACGACTGAACCGCTTCAATAGAATCCAGATTGGAAGCCGTCTGCTCCGGATTATAGTAATTCACGCCTTTCTGAAGCATGAGCATCGCAAACGTATGTCCAAGCTCTGTTGCCGGGGAAATATTGGCGGGAGGAAGAACTAAACCGACGCCCATGTAATTTCTCTGTAAAGCGGGAAGCATGTCAATAAGTTCCTGCCAAGTCTCAGGAGGCGAATTTATTCCCAGCTCGGAAAGAACGTCCTTTCTATAAAACATCATCGGCCACATCTGGTTTACCGGAATACCGTAGCACCCACCGTCATACTCATAGTTTACCGTTGCGTTTTCGTGAAATCTTGATTTTACCTCTTCATAATCGCTAAACTGCGAAAAATCCACAAGCAATCCCCTCGCCGCTAAATTGACGGGAAACTCTCCTCCCAAAAACAGCGCTACGTCCGGTCCCTTATCTGCAAGCGTAGCTTCCACAACTCCTCCTACAACAAGGTTTACCGAAATCGGTATGTCGGGATACCGCTGTGAAAAATCAGATTCTACAAGGCTTTTGACAACCTGCGCCTGATCACGTCCGAGATTTACCCAGACATTTATAACCTCGCCGCCGGTTTCCTCCGAAAGCTGGGTATAATCCTCAAAGAAAGAGCTCCAGAAGGATCTGATGCTGAACCATAGGGATTTAAAGAAATTTTTCTTAATACTTGAGAAATCCTGATTTTCAGTAGAAAGCTCAATATAGTCTATTTCGAGCGGTTGGTTTCTGTAATCCCTCATCCATGAAGAAATAGCCGTTACATTATCCTTTATCTGTCCGAGATAATCAGGTATTTTGAGGGGCTTCTCAACACACTGGTCAAGAACTACGGTCATTCTTTCCAAAGCCGCCGCCTCAGAACCTTCGGAACCGGCAAGACTTTCAATGTTGTTCTGAACGTCCTTCAGATCCTGTGAAAGCTTCGCAAGCTCGTCTATAAGTCCCGGAATCTTGTCATGAACATAATAATCTGTATATTTATCCGGAGTAGGTCCCGTTATCATTAATATCTGGCGATAATAATTGTTAAGCTCAAAAACCACATTGTCAAGTTTTCTCATGGAGTCTCCGATTTCTCCCGGAATGACCTCCATAGTAATCGTATGACTCGCTCCGCCCGACAAATATATGTACATATCGTCGCCGTTCTTATCCTTGGGAGTAACGACGCTCCAGTCATTGTCATAAAAAAACTTAACCTGATCCAGCTCCTCACAGAGAACCTGGCCGTCAATATAGATTCTGCGATTGGAATAAAATCCTCTCATCTCGTTCTGTCTGGACTTTATTCCCATCTTATACCATCCGCCTTCCGCCGGTATCTCATCCGCAGGCACCTCAAAGGTTATCGTCTGAAGAGCCTTAGACCATGTGCCGCTGCCGATAGTGTTATAAAGCATATTTACAGGACTTGAAGGCGAAACCATATAATTACTGTTATCGTTTGTCGGATAAAGCGTCGAATCGGATTTCTTCACAGCGTTTTCAGCCTCAATCCGAATCAGGCTGCTTTCAGTTCCGCCCTTTTCCGGAGCGTCCTTTACAGATTCCGTATACTCGGCATAATCCGGAAGATCAGACGGATTATAAAATTTAAAATATTCCAGCGCCATATTAGCCTTAGTTCCCTTAAACGAAACAGTATGGCTGCCCTTTTCAAGATAGAATATCAGCGGATCGTTAAAAAGACCGTCAACATCCTTTATATCGGAAGTAAGCCATTCGCCTTTCTGAATCTGAGCCGGCCTGATTTGATTGCCTCTGGAATCCTCGGTTATTTCCTTTTCATTTACCCATACCTTATTAACCGATACTCGCGACGCGGTGTCATAAGGAGAACCGCCGTCTATCTCAATACCGAATTCAATAGTGGTAGCCGTTGATTCAATAGGAAAATACGACATGTTCATGCAGTAAATACCGCTTTCAGGAATATCTACCTTATATGTGATTTCACCCTCGTTTGAATTCCAAATCAAAACGTCAGACTTGGTTTCAGCCTCGTCTCCGTATTCTCCGACGGAAAAATCTCCGTTTTCAGCGGAGCTGTAATCCTTGAACCAGGTAAGTATTTCAGCGTCCGGACGATTTTCGCCGGAATACTGATCGTAATAATCGCTGTACGTATTCTGAGCAACGTAAAGAGGCTCGGTTTCTTCTGATACAGGCGCGACGTCCGCAGCTTCCAGAGAAAGCTCGGCTGAGGAACCGTTATTATCATCTGCCGGCTCTCCTGAAACAGAACCGGACGGTGAAAAACATAAAAGCAGCGCCGCCGAAAAAGAAAGTATTCTTTTGGATATTTTGTTTTTTATCATTTTTTTCCACCTTTCCGTAAAGATAAAAATCCAAGGCGGTATACCTGTTAAAGACCGCGGCTATACGCGGCTCCGCCTTTATGCATATCCGTCCGCATATTCCGTTCGCGGACAGCCGAACGCCCTCCTCACATCTCTGCCGAATAATCTTAGCAAAATAAATAATTTAAAAATAAATCCGCCTTCTGCAACGGCAAGTTGTCAAAAATGCATAAGTATCTGATATTAATTATAGCAATATAAGGCGATATTGTCAAGTTGTAAAATAATATACTGAATTATATCCCTAAACATCCTTATACGTCTTATTTCGATCAGACAAAGCAGAAAAACAGGGCGCTTATCACTAAAGCGCCCTGGCCGCAAGCCCTAACGTTTAATTTTTATTTATTTTGGGGTACCCTTTCCATAAAATCCCTGCTTTTCTCCAACGAAATCAGCGTGAATTTTGCTTGTTGGGAATAATATCACAAACCCTTGCGTAAGTCGGAATCTGTCAAGATTTTATAGCTTTCTTCTATATAGCAAACATTTCAAATCGACCTCTTCAGAAAGCTCGAGAACAATTTTTTGCTCGCCTACTCGCTCAAATCCCCTATGCTCATAAAATTGATACGTGCAGTTTGTATCGGTAAACAGATAAATTTCTTTTCCTGATTCTCGCCGTACAAGTTCATTTAATAAGAAAGTACCTATCCCTTTTGTTTTGCTTTTTGGATTGGACGCTAAAAAACGAATTTCTCCATCCGGAGTATAGCGCTCGGCGTATTTATCAAACATTTTTTTGTTAGCCTCGTTATAAGGCATAACGCCTCCACCAAAGAACAGGTTTTGAATATTATCTATAAGCTTGATATATAATCGTTTCCCAAAGGATTTATATGGCTTTTTTTCGCCTTTTATATCAGCAATAAGAACTCCCAAAAGTTCGTTATCCTCGTAAGCGGCAATGATTTGAGTTGCATTGGTGTATTCTAAATACCAAAAATATCTACCGTATGCGTTAAGAATATACTTGTTCTTTAAGTATTTTTCAAAGTGCATTCCTGCTATTGCGTATTGAATGACCTTCTTAAAATCTTTCTTTTTCAATTCCTTTATTTTCATTACAGCAAATTACCTCGTCAAATTCATTAATATGTTTGTAGTATAACGAACGTATATGACTTTTTCTATCATTTCTCTACATTGGTACGAAATAGCAGAGCCGGCCGTCCTCGTCAACGGTCGAGACGAACGGCTTTGCCCGCCCCGCAAGCGCGTTTGTCCCTGCTCATAGGCAGACAAGAGAGCGAAAGCAACGAGCGCTTTCGCCTCTTTCCTTATATCTGTCCGTATTGTTTTATTTTATAATTCCTTAACAGCGTCTTTAGTAATATCAAAGGCAAGAGCGTCCTTTTGGCCGGTTCCCTGAGGAGTAAAATAAACGGTCATGGTTTCCCAGACTGAATAAACGCCGATAGCGGCATAGCCCTTAACAGTTTCTCCGGGCTTTAAGGTCGCGTTAAGGGACTCCATATCCTTTATTTTGTCCTCCGCCTTTAGCATTGCTTCCACGCCGGTTGTCACCGTATTTCTCTCACCGTCCATATATTCGACTTTGACATCGAATGCGTTGACGTCGATATCAGAATCGGTATTATTAGTTATTTCAAAAACAAACGCTATTACCTGCCTGTCGTAATTTACTTGCTCCGCCTTTATTTCTCCCACGTCAAAAATATCGGTAAGGGTTACGTCCAAACCGGACACCTCGGATTTAACGCCCTGCTGAATCTGCTGCGTAGGTATATTTTCGATCAGCTCGTCCTGCGGAACAACCTGCCCGTCGCCGTTTTCCATGCCCTCCGTCTGCTGAACGTACTCGTTTGACGAACCGTCATAATAAACTATGCCGTTTTCAGTAACGTTTCTTTTATCGGAACATCCGGCTGAAAAAATTAAAGTTACCGCAGAGCAAACCGTTATAACTTTTTTTATATTTTTCACAATAGAATCTCCTTAAATAAAAAATTTCTGTTTATAATAATATGATTATAACATTATATCGCAAAATTTGCAACAGTTAATAATAAACAAAAAAACAAACTCCCCGTTAAAAAACAGAGAGCTTATTTTCAAATGTATTTCAGTTAAATTACTGAGCTGCCGGAGCGTCAACAGGACATGTGCCTGCACAAGCGCCGCAGTCAATACACTTTTCAGGATCGATAACGTATTTTCCGTCTCCCTCTGAAATAGCCTCAACAGGACATTCTGCCGCGCAAGCGCCGCAGCTGATGCATTCGTCTGAAATTGCGTATGCCATTAAAAACACCTCCGTTTTTGTCTTTTGCGGTATATGAACTGTTTTCTTACAGCCCTAAATATATTCTAACATATTTTTATAAAATTGCAATACCTTTTTTTAATTTAATGGTTGACAAAGTTTTACTAAGGGTATACTATATTTAATAGTAAAAAGGAGATGTTCAGATGTATATTGATTTTCATACCCACGCCTTCGCCGATAAAATTGCGGGAAGAGCAATGGAGGCTCTTTCGGCTACCTCCGGCTTAAAGCCGTATACGGACGGAACCCTGTGCGGTCTTAAAAAAAAGCTCAGGGAACGCGATATTAGCGCGGCGGTCGTACTTCCGATTGCGACAAAGCCGTCTCAGCAGAGGGTTGTCAACGACTGGGCCGCGGATATTAACGGAAAAAACGGTATATATTCGTTCGGAAGCGTGCATCCGGACGCGGACGACGCCGTTCAAACGCTTGAAAGCATAAAGGCGTCAGGACTGCACGGCGTCAAGCTGCATCCGGACTACCAGGGCTTTTTTGTAGAGGATGAAAAAGCTTTTCCCATCTATCAGAAATGCTCGGAGCTTAACCTTCCGATTACTTTTCACGCAGGCTACGATCCTCTTTCGCCCGAACTGATTCACGGTACGCCGGAGGGCTTTCTAAAGGTTTACGAGTCATTTCCTAAGCTTACCATGATAATCGCCCACTGCGGAGGTATGTATCGCTGGGACGGCGTTGAAAGACTGCTGGCGGGAAAAAGCGGCGGCATCTATTTTGACGTAGGCTTCACCGCCGGAGAAATCGGTGAAAAGCAGCTTCTGAGAATTATAAAAAAGCACGGAGCAGACAGAATTCTTTTAGGAAGCGACTGCCCTTGGGACGATCCGGAAAACGAAATTAATATGATCCGCAGACTTCCCTTAAGCGAAGAGGAAAAGGATATGATTTTCTACAAGAACGCCCTAAGACTTCTAAAGCTTGAAATATAATGAAAGCCTCCCGATTCAAGGAGGCTTTTAAAGCAGATATCAAAGGATATTGGTCCATCTGGGTATTTCGCTTTCCACTATCCATTTTATAGACGATTCGGCGGTGTCATATTCCGCGTTTAGCTCGTCATTATCAGTTTCTATAAGCGCCTTCAAACGGGACATGGAATTCTGCGTAGCCGAAATTTTATCATTATTGACAAAAACGCTTGCGTAAGTATGAAATTTATCCCATTCCTCCAGCAACGCGTCGACCGATTCCAGAGCTTCTTCCTTTTTTCCCTTATCAGAAAGCTCCCTTGTTTCATCAAGCATGGCAATAATTTCGTCGGTTTCATTTTTTAGCATAAAAAAACCTACTGCGCCAAGAACAATTATAGCCGCTATAATGCCTATACTGATTTTAATTCTTATCATTGCCGCTGCTCCTTTTTATCAAATTATATTTTCCGGTTTTATCCGCGGTAAGCAGAAAAATATCAGATATTTTCATATGCTTTCGGTCAATCAGATCATAAAGCCATTGTTTTTTCAGACCTGAAACCTCAAGTCCCTTTTGTATCAGCTTTCCGTCTGATACAATAATAACCGGCGGATCCATTGAGGTTCCCGTAAGGTTAAGATCGTTATTAGTAACATTTCTCTGCGCGAATTTTTCATAGATCGAAACGCTTCCGTTAGTTTCAACAACCGCAAATTGTACGTCGGAAATATCGAATATATTGTTGCCCCGCAGAGCCGTCATCAAATCGTCCACCGAAAATCTCAGTTCTCTCATAACCTTCTGATCAAGCGTTCCGTCCCTGATTATAACCTTGGGGCTGCCGGACACTATATGCCGTATCCTTTTTGATTTCAGGGATATCCACGACATTATTACCTCAAAGCAGACAAGCGACAATATAGGAAGAATCCCCATTACAAGCGGTATATTCAGGTCCTCAAGCGGAAGGGTGGCAATATTTGAAACTAAAATAGTAATAACAAGCTCCGACGGCTGCAGCTCGCCTATCTGCCTCTTTCCCATAAGTCTGACTGAAAATATTACAATTATATATAAAATAATTGCACGGATAAATACAATATTCAAATGAAACCCTTCCTTTCTAACGCGCTGTATTTCATAATTAATCTTATTTTACACAATATTCGTCAAGCTATTCAGAAATTAAAAATAATCCTATAATATAAATAAAAATTAAAAAAATAAAAAAATAATATTCACTTTTATTTTTACCATTATAATGCTATAATAAATACACAAAATATAAAATAATTGATTGGAGTCAAGTAAAACTATGTTAAATATCAATTTAGAAGGAAAAACCGCCTTAATAACCGGTGCGGCCGGACAGCTTGGACGCGTCATGTGCGAGGTATTGGCGCAATGCGGAGCAGATATAATCATACATTATAACTCAAACGCCGAGCAAGCAAGGCTTATCGAGGAAAAAATAAAGTTTATGGGCAGAAACGCCGTTTCAGTTCAAGCCGATATAACCAGCCAAGATTCGATCGAGCGTATGAAGAAACGCGTTTCAGAGTTCAAAATGCCCGATATAATCATAAATAACGCGGTTATTCAGTATGAATGGAAATCGCTGCTGGATCAGGACATAAAGGATTATTACAGTCAGTTTGAATCGTGTGTGATGCAGACGGTTTATATGACAAAGGCCTTTGCCCCGTATATGATCAAACAGAATTACGGCAGGATAATAGCTATAAACACAGAATCCGCCGCCCTTGCAGAAGCCGGATGCAGCGCGTATACTTCTGCCAAAAGAGGGCTTGACGGAATTGTACGATGTCTTGCCAAGGAGCTTGGTCCCAGCAATATTACGGTAAACCAAATCGCTCCGGGCTGGACAATAAGCTTTGCAGACAGAGAAAACGGAACTCAGAAGCAGGAGGCTTACGACTCCACCGTACCTCTGAGACGAAGAGGTACGGATAAAGAAATCGCCGCTATGGCGGCATTTCTTGCGTCTGATCTTGCGTCGTTCACAACCGGAGCATATATTCCGGTAAACGGCGGCAGAGTTATGCCCGCCATTTAGGAAAGGAAAAAGCAAAATGAAGAATATTATCTATCTTGACGGCTCTTGGGATTTCCGCCTTGACGCCGATAAAGCGGGGCTAAATCAGGGATACTTTCATTCCTCCTTTAACGATACCATAAATCTTCCCGGAACCACCTCGCAGTCAAAAAAGGGAACGCCAAATAAAGAACGGGAGCCGGGCTTTCTTACAGATGAATATAGGTTTGAGGGATATGCCTGGTATAGAAAAAGCTTCAATATAAAAGAAAAAAACTTTAAAAATGCGAAGCTTTTTCTTGAAAGAACAAGAAAAACAATGCTCTGGGTAAACGGTCGGCGGATCGGAAAAGTCCTCGACAGCCTTAACGCTCCGCACATATACGATATAGGAGAATCGCTGAGAGCCGGGGAAAATACTATAACAATAATGGTTGACAACACCGATTACCCCACCAAGGGAGGACATATGACCTCTCAGGATACCCAGACTAACTGGAACGGAATTACGGGAGAAATCTCGGTAAGGATTTATGAAGACGTTTATATCGACAATATCCGGACGTTTCCGGATATACATAATAAATCCGTTAAGGTTAAACTCCGTATAAACGGAGCTGACGGTATCAATATAGCAGTCTTTGCTTTCATGGAGGACGATATCCACGAAAAGCAGCATTTTGAGCTTTGCGCCGACGAATATGGATATTCAGAATTTACTTACAAAATGGACGGAGATACAAAGCTGTGGAGCGAATATACTCCGTATATTTATACCTTGGTTATAGAACTCGAAAGCGGAGAATCCATACGGACCTGCTTCGGCATGAGGGAATTCAGTACGGAGGGAATGGAATTTAGAATCAACGAAAAGCCCGTCTTTCTCCGAGGTAAGCACGATGGAATGGTTTTTCCTCTGACAGGCGCGGCTCCCACCGATACTGAAAGCTGGATAAAAACGCTGAAAACCGCAAAGGATTACGGAATCAACCATTACCGCTTTCATACCTGCTGCCCGCCCGACGCCGCGTTTACTGCGGCCGATCTACTGGGAATTTATATGGAACCGGAGCTTCCGTTCTGGGGAACAATTCACGCGGAAAACGAGGAGGGCTTTAATAAAGAGGAACAGGAATATCTGATAAGCGAGGGATATAGAATTCTTGAAAGCTTCGGAAACCATCCGTCCTTCGTAATGTTTTCACTGGGCAACGAGCTTTGGGGCAGTCCTGAAAGAATGAACCTTATACTAAAAAACTATAAGGAATTCGACAGCAGCCGTCTTTATACCATAGGTTCGAACAATTTTCAGTTCTACCCTACCATTGTTGAAAACGACGACTTTTTCTGCGGAGTTCGACTGAGCCGTGAAAGACTGATAAGAGGCTCCTACGCAATGTGCGACGCTCCGCTTGGACATATACAGACGGACATTCCCAATGCTTCTTATTGCTATGACAACATTATATGTCCGGCAGCTTCCGACGCCGTTGAAGCTGAGGAAACAGAAATTGAAATTCAATACGGAACAGGAGTTAAAAGAGTTAAGGCCTCCGGCAGCAAGGCCGGACTTGAGCCGAATATTCCTGTAATTTCCCACGAGGTAGGTCAATATTCATTTTATCCCGATTTTAATGAGATAGATAAATATACCGGCGTTTTGAAGGCGGAAAATCTTAAAATATTCAGAGAACGTTTGGCTGAAAAGGGTATGCTCAGCAAGTGGAAGGAATTTTTCAAGGCAAACGGAAGATTCGCCGCGGAATGCTATAAAAATGAAATAGAAACCGCAATGCGTTCTGAAAGGCTGGCAGGCTTTCAGCTTCTGGATATTCAGGATTTTCCCGGACAAGGCACGGCGCTGGTCGGCATACTCAACTCATTCATGGAAAGCAAAGGTTTTATAACTCCTGAAAAATGGAAGGGCTTTTGCTCCGATAAAATCCTCCTTGCGGACTTTAAAAGCTATGTTATAACCGATAAACGGTTTACAGCTTCGATATACGCCAGATGCTATAAACCGGAGGGATTTAAGGACGATTATATAAGATGGGAAATTTCTGACGGCGGTCGCACCGCCGGCGGAGGAGAGCTTGCGGCGGACGGAAACAAAACAGGTCTTTTCAAGATAGGCGCTGTAAATTGGAATATCCCGGAGGATTATAAAACACCGAAAAAACTGACGCTTACCCTTACCGCAAAAAATACTGAAAACAGCTATGATCTCTGGTATTTTCCGGAATTAAAAAGCTGGAATCCCACGGACGGAAACAAAATAATTGTAACTGATAGTACGGATACAGCCGTTAAAACGCTGAGGGAGGGCGGAAACGTTTTGCTCGCCTCAGAAAATTTGAAAAATTATGTGGAGGGAACCTATTGTACCGATTTCTGGTGCTATCCTATGTTCAAAACCATATCGGAACAAATGAATAAGCCTGTTCCTGTGGGAACAATGGGACTTCTCATAGATAATTCCCATAAAGCTCTGAAATATTTCGCAAGCGAATATTACTCCACGCCGCAATGGTACAACATAGTAAAAAGCGGAGTATGCGCCGTTTTGGACGACGCTCCGAAGGATTTTTACCCGATAGTACAGACAATTGATAACATAGAAAGAAACCATAAGCTCGGAAATCTGTTTGAAGCAAACGTTTTAAACGGAAAGCTTATCGTATGCACAATGTCGCTGAGGCGGCTCTTCGAATCAATAGAGGGAAAATGGTTTGTTAAAAGCGTCTGCGATTACTGCGGCTCCGAAAGCTTTAATCCTAAGTATCGCCTTGACGAGGAATATATACGTTCAATATTCATATAAAACTGTGAGGAAAATAATATGGAATTGATTTTTTTAGCGCTTTGCTTTATAACTCTCGCGCTTATTTACTTCTTTGCAGAAAACCGACTTCTTTTAACAAGAAAATACAAAATAAGGCTCAGCACAGATAATGTGCGGAGCCTGAAAATCGTTCAGATTTCCGATATACATAAAAGCAATAAAAAAAATAAGATTATTTCAAGAACAAAACAGTTAAAACCGGATATTATCTTGCTAACCGGAGATATGATTTCGAGATCAGTCAGGGATATGTCCGAAATAGATAACCTAACGCGCTCCTTATCAGATTTATGTCCTGTTTATGCCTGCCCCGGAAACCATGAGCTTGATCTGCCCTCAGAAATATACGAAAAGTATAAAACGATTATGCAGAAAAACGGCGTTATTTATCTTGAAAACCGCCGGACGGCCTTTGAACGAAACGGCGTTAAAATAAATATAGCGGGAGCCTCTCTGAGAAAAAGCGTCTATCGGGACGACAAGGGCGGATATAAAAGACTTCACAAATATACCTCCGAAGAGCTTGAGGAGGATATAGGTCCAAAAGCGGGTTTTACATTATTGCTGGCGCATAACCCGCTGTGCGCCAAGGCTTACAGCCAATGGGGAGCCGATATTGTTTTCTGCGGACATATACACGGCGGCGCCGTAAGACTGCCTCTTCTGGGCGGACTGCTTTCTCCTGAAAGAAAATTTCTTCCTGAATACAGCAAGGGAATCTATCGTATAGGCAAAACAGAAATGATCGTTTCGGGGGGGATCGGCAAGCCGAGACTTTTTAATCCCCCTGAGATAGTATTCTGCGAATTAATCGGAAACAATAAAAAAATTCTTAAAATTGCGAACTAAATCGTTTAAGGTCAATATTACATAATATAATCGTCATAATCATCTCTTGAAAAATAAATTTTATACTGATATACTATTGTTTGTTGGAAAAGATTATTCGTCCTTGCGAGATCGCTTTCTAACCTCTCCGGGACTGCACCCATACTGCTCCTTGAACTTCTTCACAAAGAGCTTATAGTTATGGCAGAAGCCATGCTTATCTGCAATACTGCCTATTGTATAATCGGTGTTTGCGATATCGTAATAAACATGCTCAAGACGAATAGCGAAAACATATTCCATGAACGTCATGCCCATATATTTTCTGAAAAACCGCGCAAAATATTCCCTGTTAAGGGCAACGGCCTCGGCTGCGTCCTGCAGCGTTATGTTTTCGGAATAATGCTGACGGGCATATTGAAGAACAACCCCCAGTCTTTGAATATTCCTGTCAGTTTTCTTTTTCAGCGCAGGATCTGCGCTCGACTTGAATCCCTTGACGAGCTTATAAAGCAGCTCATAAACCAGCGAATTAAACATTAAAATATAACCGTCGTCTCTCGGGGCTTCAAAAAGACTTTTGAGCTTTTCAAGAGTTTCCCTGACTCCGGCATTATTTCCGTTTCCGTCTGACGCAGCCGACGCGCTGTAGCAGTTGAACTTAATAATGTCAATATTGGATATACTTTTTTCCAGAATCTCATAGGGAATCTGAAGCAGCAGATGACGGCCTTTTTCTCGGCATATAACAGAATGTATAGTTTTTGAATTCACCACTATGAACCCGCCCGGCTTTAGCATATAATTGCTTTCGCTTATATTAAGCGTCATTCCGCCGGCAATTAGATATATTATTTCAAGACCGTTGTGCCAATGCTTTGAATTAAAAAAACCGTCTGTATTGTAGATTTCAAACAGCATTCCTGTTTCAGGCTGATATTGAATCTGTTCATGACTGTAATTTTCCATTTATACACTCCCCTATTTATAATATAATCATATTTTATCATAAACTTCAAAATATAGCAATACATAGAAAGGATGATGAGCAATGTCAATGACAAAAGAAATGACGTCGGGAAAACCATATAAGCTTATACTGAGCTTCGCCATACCGTTAATACTCGGCAATGTGTTTCAACAGCTTTACAATATGGTCGACACTGTGATCGTAGGAAAATTTGTTGGAGTAAACGCGCTTGCCGGAGTTGGTTCGACAGGCGCTATTAATTTCCTTGTTATAGGCTTTGCTCTGGGGATATGCAGCGGATTTTCCATTATGATCGCTCAACGCTTCGGAGCCGGAGATTATTCGGGAATGAGAAAATTCATAGCAAATTCTATTTATTTATGCATAGCGGTAGCGGTGATACTCACAGCGGTAACGATGCTCCTCACTAAGCCGATATTAACCGTTATGAACACTCCCAAGGAAATATACGATTACGCTTATAATTATATCATTATTATATTCGCCGGAATATCAGCCACCATGTTTTATAATATCCTTTCGGGTATTTTAAGAGCAGTGGGAGACAGCAGAACTCCTTTGATTTTTTTAGGAGTATCCTCAGTTTTAAACGTAGGCCTTGACCTTCTGTGCATCATTGTATTTAAGATGGGCGTTGCCGGCGCGGGTATAGCTACCGTAATATCGCAGGCAATATCCGCTTTCCTTTGCTTAATATATATCAGAAAGAATTATGATATACTGAGATTTGAACATGACGAGTTTAAATTCGAAGCGCACAGAGCCAAAAGACTTGTTTCTGTAGGAATACCAATGGCCTTGCAGTTTTCTATAACGGCAATAGGCAGTATTATACTGCAAAGCGCCGTTAACTCTCTAGGGACCGCCTCCGTGGCCTCGGTAACGGCAGCTACGAAAATACAAACGGTAGCCATCGGCCCCATGGAAAGCCTCGGAATAACAATGGCAACCTACTGCGGACAGAACAGAGGCGCGGGAAAATACACAAGAATACGCGTCGGTATAAGGCAAAGCCTGATAATGTCCATGATCTACTGCGTTATTTCTGCTTTAGCGGTATCGTTACTGGGCGGATTTATGACAGTTTTATTTGTTGAATCGAAGCAAACCTCTCCGGAAGAGCTTAAAGAAATAATAAGCCTTTCGGTAAAATATTTAAGGCTCAACAGTATATTCTATCCTGTTTTAGGAATACTTTTTATTTTAAGAAACGCTCTCCAGGGAATGGGCTACAGCTTCCTTCCCATGATGGCCGGCGTAAGCGAGCTTATAGCAAGAACTCTTGTAGTATTTGCATTCGTTTCATCGTTCGGTTTTATGGCGGCATGTCTGGCAAGTCCGGTTGCATGGCTGTTCGCAGACATACTTCTTATTATAACCTATTTTTTAAAGATTAAGGAATTGAAGTCAGAGCTGATTTTTAAAAAGGCAAGAGTATAAAAAAATGGTTTCGCATAAAAAGCGAAACCATTTTTTAACGGAATTATAAGCGGTTTTTGCATTTGTGCCACTCCATCAGAAGCTCTCTTTCTCCGAAATCCTTATCCGTCCGTTTATTTACTGTAATAAAACCTTCCCTTTTGTAAAAATCCACTGCTCGGTTATTTTTTTCATAAACGTCTAAGGAAAGACGCATACGATTCATTTTAGCAAAATCTATCAGCTCTTTTCCGATACCCTTCGAACGGTATTCATACTCTACAAATATTCCGGCTATATAATCATCGTTTAATCCAATAAATCCGGCAATAACGCCGTCTGTTTCATAAACCCAGACCTCGGCCTTTTTTATGGCTCTTCTGACATACTCATAATTTTTATGCCAATAATCCGCACAGATAAACCAATGAGCCTGAATATTTCCGTAAAGCCATATATCCATAACCGCTTCAACGTCCTCGTTCCTCAGCTTTCTAATCATAACGCTTCGCCCCTTTAATAATAACAAACGCTATATTCCAATTCTGAAATACTTATATGCCCTAAGGAAAAAAAGCCGCCTTTTCAGGCGACTTTTATTTTATTTTTTGCTTAATTTTCTTTCATTCCACCAAACCCATAGCTGTGAAGCAATGAAAAGGCTTGAATATGTTCCGGCCGCCATGCCGACTATCATCGGAATGGAGAAGCTCAGAATCGAGCTTACACCGAAGCAGTAAGCGACTATTGTAACTATAACCATTGTCGAAACAGTAGTAACGGACGTTCTGATAGAACGTCTCATAGACTGCGACGTACTTACGTTTACAAGCTCCGCCACAGAAGCCTTTTTCATGATACTTTTGTTTTCTCTTATTCTGTCGTATACTACGATAGTATCGTTTACAGAATAGCCGAGTATAGTAAGAATAACGGCGATAAAGTTTGCGTTTATCTCATAGCCTAAAATTACAAATGTACCGAAAACAAAGATCAGGTTATGAACAAGACCGACAACCGCGCATACGCCCGCAGACCAGCCGCTTATCTGTTTGAATCTGAAAGCAATATACAGGATAATAAGCAAAGCGGCAAGAACTGAAACGATTATGCATTTTATAAAAAACTCGCGACCGGAGGTAGGATTTACATCGTTTGAATCCAACTGCTCAATACCGGCGTCAGGGAATTTCTCTTGCAGCAGGCTTGTCAGAGAATTCTGTTTTTCCGCTGAAAGTCCCTGATCATAGCTGAAAGAAATTGAAAACGTATCTGCGTTTCCTGAAAGGCTCTCGCCCTTCTGTATGGTTACGGGGGTATCCAGCAGCTCCTCTATATCCTTCTTAACGGAATTGACGTCGCATTCTACCTCAGAGGAATAGGAAATTATAGTTCCTCCCTTAAATTCAATGGCGATTTCAACGCCTCTGATTACTGTAAACACTATTATTCCGACAATCAATATGAGAGGAATGAGAAACCAGATTTTTTTCTTAGCTGAAAAATCATAAACTTTTTTAGTCATTACTCTCACCTCCGTAAAGCTTCTTATTTCTGAAGATCTTAAACCTTGAAAGTGAATAAACCATCAGTCTTGAAGCAAAAACGCCCATTACAAAGTTCATCAGTGTTCCTATAAGGAGCGTAAAGCCGAACGAATAAATAACGCCCTCCGTTGTCGCGCCTATTCCAAACAGACTGAGAACCTTATTTAACCCGCTTGCAAAGAAACTGTCAGGCGTTCCGAACGCGCCCATAAGAATTACAGCGACGATAAGTCCGGTCAGGTTTCCGTCAAAAATAGAAGAGAACGCTCTCTTATAACCGGCTCTCAGCGCGGAGTCAAGGCTCTTTCCCGCACGCAGTTCTTCTCTTATACGCTCTCCGGTAATTATATTGGCGTCTACGCCCATTCCGACCGTCAGGATAATACCGGCTATACCGGGTATTGTAAGTGTCGAGCTTGGCATAAATCCAAACCAGCCGGATATGCATGCGAGCGTTACGGCAACCTGTCCTATAATAGAAATAGCGGCAACAAATCCTGTAACCTTGTAAAGAAAAATCATATAAACCGCAATAAAAGCAAAAGCGATAATACCGCTTATTATCATAGCCTTAAGCGCGCCTGTTCCCAGCGTCGGTGAAATTGTCTTAAAGCTTGACGTTTCCAGCTTGAACGGAAGCGCGCCGGAATTTATCTTATCCGCAAGGCTCTTTGCGCTGTCAGCGGTAAAGCTGCCTGAAATGACCGCCTTTCCGTCTGTAATAGCCTCGTTTACGGTCGGCGCGGAGATCATATTGTTATCCATCCATATGGAAATGGATTCGCCTGTTCCAGCCATAGTAGACGTAACTGCGGAAAAGGTTTCAGCCGCCGTATCCGTCAGCTCAAGCGACACGACATAGCTGTATGTACCGTCGGCTTCAGCCTGTCTCAAAGGCTCGGCTTTCTTTATGTCGGTACCCTGAAGCACAATATCTCCTGCCGGGGATCCGTCCTCATTAGTATCAGTTCCTACCCTAAACGAAAGCATAGCCGTTTCTCCAAGCTCCTTTACGGCAGCCTCAGGATCAAAGTCCTTTTCTCCGGCCTGCCACGGAAATCTGACGATAATTCTGTCGTTTTCCGTATCCTCGTATACCTCGCTGTCATTTATATTAAGCGAAGCAAGTCTGAGCTTTACTACTTCAAGAGCCGCGTCAAGCTGCTCGTCCGTTGCTTCCGCCCCGTCGGCCGGAATAAACGTAACGTCGACGCCGCCCTGAATATCTATTCCCAGACGGATATCCTCAACGCCCTTGATCCGTACCGTCTTTATGTCGCCGTATTGCGTTGAAAATCCGAACACTACGGAAGCGGCAAAAACAAGTATCAGTCCGAAGACGATGAAAAATACCGGTTTCTTTGCATGTTTCACATTCAAACCTCCTGTATATTTTTTCCCGGCATAATACACGTTTTATATGCCGGCAGTTACTTATAATTATATGATTATTTAATCAACATGTCAAGTGATTTTTGCATATTTGCCGTTTTTTCATTGTTTTTTCACAAATTCCGGAAAACTCCTAAATTTGTCAACAACAATCTTTCCTTCGCCATCAATCAGAGGAGTAATAAATCTCGACTTGTATCGCCTGACAAAATATAATTTACGCCTGTCTGAATGTCGGCAATTACTTTAAAATATCTCCCATGTCTAACGACTGCTGATCTTTTACGATAAAACGCTTTTCCGGCTTCACCTTTTTTGTCTTATCAGACATTTCCAGCCTCCGAATCAGTTCTTCATCTCAAAGGTTTCGTTAAGAATATTCCCGTTTTCATCGAGGATTGGCTTAATGTATTCATCTATAAATTCCTCAACCTGCTGACCGCTTCTTCCTGTAAAATTCTCCGGCTTCATAATAGCGTCCATTTCTTCTCTTGTAATCATGAACATAGGATCTGCAAGTATTCTTTCGCAAAGATCGTTATCCAGCCCTTCCTCCTTGACCCTTTTGCCGGCCTCCATTGAATACTGTCTGATCTTTTCATGAAGAGCCTGTCTGTCGCCGCCCTTTTTAACGGCGTCCATCATAATATTTTCAGTAGCCATAAATGGCAGCTCCGCCATAACCCTTCTGCGGACAATCTTAGGATAAACGACCATTCCGCTTGTCACGTTAATCATAATATTTAAAATTGCGTCCGCCGCAAGAAATGCCTCCGCGACTGAAATTCTCTTGTTTGCGGAATCGTCAAGCGTTCTTTCAAACCATTGAGTTCCCGCGGTAAACGCCGGATTCAGACAATCTATCATAAGATACCTTGAAATCGACGTTATTCTCTCGCATCTCATAGGATTTCTCTTATAAGCCATAGCGCTGGAGCCTATCTGGCTTTTTTCAAAGGGCTCTTCCATTTCCTTAAAAGACTGCAGGATTCTCATATCGTTTGAAAACTTGCTGCATGACTGGGCTATTCCCGCAAGAGCGTTTACCGCAAAGCTGTCAATCTTTCTAGAATATGTCTGACCGGAAACCGGAACTACTCCGTCAAAGCCCATTTCCTCAGCTATCATTTTTTCAAGCTCCTTGATCTTTCCGGTATCTCCCTCAAACAGCTCCATAAACGAGGCCTGCGTCCCGGTAGTACCCTTTGAACCCAAAAGCTTTAAATCTGAAATCCTGCGCTCTGTTTCAATAAGATCCATCAGAAGCTCGTTTATCCACAGCGTCGCCCTTTTGCCAACAGTAGTAAGCTGCGCCGGCTGAAGATGAGTATAAGCAAGGCACGGCATATCCTTATATTTCATGGCAAAATCTGAAAGCTGGGCTATAACATTTATCAGCTTTCTGCGTATAACTTTGAGCGCGTCACGCATAATAATTATATCGGTATTATCGCCGACATAGCATGATGTTGCGCCGAGATGAATTATACCCTTTGCGTCGGGACATGCCTTGCCGTAGGTATAAACATGCGCCATAACGTCGTGGCGTACCTCCTTTTCCCGTGCGGCGGCAGTTTCATAATCAATGTTTTCAATATTGGCTTCAAGCTGATCTACCTGCTTCTGAGTAACAGGAAGCCCCAGCTTCATTTCAGCCCTTGCAAGAGCAACCCAGAGCCTGCGCCATGTGGAAAACTTTTTATCCGCAGAAAAAATATACTGCATTTCGCCGCTCGCATAGCGGGTGCAGAAAGGACTTTCATAGCTGTTTGTATTACTCATAAAAGTTTAAGCTCCTTTTTTATCAAATATTAACGCTTAATTATATCACATATCGGTATGAAATGTCAATTTTCCGAGGTCTTTCCGGCTGCTCAAACGCAGATCATAATTTTTAGCTTGACAAGCGCGGCATACAATGCTATTATATGGTTACAATCCGTCCGGATTATGTTCGGACAAATAAAAATAAAAGGAGATATTTAATTATGCAGAAATACCAGTGCGATCCATGCGGTTATATTTACGATCCTGAAACAGGCGATCCTGATTCAGGAATAGCTCCCGGAACAGCGTTCGAGGATATTCCTGACGACTGGGTATGTCCGGTATGCGGAGTAGGAAAGGATATGTTCAGTCCTGTCGACTGATAAAAGCTAAAGGACGGCTAATAAAGCCGTCCTTTAGCTTTTATCTGAATTATGAGGTATAATCCTCCAGCAGAGAATTCAGCTCCTGCTCTGTGCGGACATAAATTCCGCTTTTAAGCTGTTCTTTGTCATAGTCGGACATTACCGCGGTAGATATTCCGAGAAGCCGATAGGGAGTCTCACTGCTGCCTCTGAAAACCGCAAGCTCGCCTCCGAATTCCTTTAGCATAAAGCCCACCTCCGTCTGCGTTTCTGCAACGCTGTTTTCCAAGCTTCTCCTATGAGCCTCGGCACGCTGTCCCTTTATGGAATAAGCAAGAGAAACGATAACGATTATTGCGGAAAGCGCCAAAGCCGTTATAATAGTGTATACAATGTGCCGTCTTGTCATTTTTTACCTCCATTTTTACATTATTCATAAGTATTTCTCTTATTATTGACTGTTTTTTTTCAAAATATACCATATGATTTTTTTAAAAAAGACTTAACAGCATTAAAAAAATATGTTATAATTATAATGTATAAATACATATTACAATATACGGAAAGGAAAACGGGATTCACCCGAATAATACAAAGCGTTACAGAGGTATTTTATTATGACAGACAATAAAAGCAACAGGCACAGCTCCGGAAATTCCGGAAACAGGCAAAGCCGTAAACCGTCAGATAATCATAAACGTGATAACGTCTCACGGCAGCGGTCGCCGTACGCCGCATATTCAGGCGGCGGAAAATCGCCGGACAAAAAGCAGACGCAGCCGCGCGCTTCAGGCGCCTCGGGAAAAACCGGTCATACCGCTAAAAGCAGAAGCGGAAGCACAGGAGGAAGACCGCCCGGAAAAGCAAATACGTCGGCAAAGCATACTCCTCCTAACCCGCAGAGCAGACCGACAAGGAAAAAGCCTGAAAATAAAAAGGCGGCGCTGGCAAAAAAAATTGCGGCAATAATGGGAACTACGCTGCTGTCTATATTCCTGGTAGTCGTCATAACCGGTACAATAGTCGCAACGGCAATGACAGTTTACGTACTGGAATTCATGGACGAAACTTCCGACGTTACCATTACCGAGCTTGCCAGCAGCGCAAACACCATAGTATACGCCAATAAGGGCGACAAAGAGCTGGTTCAGCTCTATACGGTTAAAAACGACGTTCAGAGAGTACCGGTAGATATTGAGGATATTCCCCAGCACGTAAGAGACGCTTTCGTCTGCGTTGAGGACGAACGTTTCTATTCGCACGAGGGCGTTGATTATAAAAGAACCTTCGCCGCCTTCGCCAATATGTTCATTCATATATACGACACCAATCAGGGCGGTTCTACGATAACCCAGCAGCTTATCAAAAACCTTACGGGAGACGACGATCCCAGTCCGTCGCGTAAAATAAGGGAAATTTTCAGAGCCATGCAGTTTGAGAAAAAATACTCAAAGGACGTTATCCTCGAAAATTACCTTAATTATATAGGCTTCGGAGGTCCCACAAACGGAATACAGCTCGCTTCGATAAAATATTTCGGAAAGGACGTTGCGGATCTTTCTATTGCGGAGGCGGCCTGCCTTGCGGCTATTCCGAAAAGTCCGGAAACCCTTAATCCCTTTGCCGGCTACGAGGACGAGGAAACGGGAGAATGGGTTAACACCGGAAAGGAAGCAAACCGCGACCGTCAGGAGACCGTTTTATACCACATGTATAATAACGGAGCAATATCCTATGACCAATATAAAGAGGCTCTTGATGAAAAGCTTATATTTACAGACTCGGAGGAATACAAAAAAGAACATCCGGAGGCCAGCGCCGACGATATGATGGACGAACAGAAGGCCACCTCATGGGTAGTCGATACCGCCCTGAGAGAATATGCGGCCGTGCTTATGGACGAATACGGCATAGACGAGGAAGAGGCCATCAAAAGAATCAACAGCGGCGGGTATCAGATATATACCACGGTCGATCTGGATATGCAGAAATATGTAGAAGAAAAGTATCTTGATCTGAGCAATCTTATGGATCCCGATTCAAATTACTCATGGGACGAAAACGATGAAAAGATTTATCCTCAGTCCTCGTTCATGGCTATGAATTATAAGGGTGAAATACAGTGCGTCGTAGGCGGTATCGGCGAAAAAACCGAATCGCTCGCATTTAACAGAGCGACAATGGCCAAAAGACAGCCGGGTTCCTGTATGAAACCGGTATCAACCTACGGGCTGGCGTTGTTCAGCGATCACATTCACTGGGGAAGCATGTATAAGGACTCCCCTATAAAGCTCGACGACGGCAAGGAATGGCCGCAGAACTACGACTATATTTGGACTCGTTCAAGCATTCCGATTTACGACGCTCTCAGACGCTCCAGAAATACTGTTCCGGCACAGCTCTGCAAGGAGCTTACTCCGCAGTCGGTTTTCAACTTCTCTACACAGAATCTGGGAATGGACCTTGTGGATATAACAGAGGACGGCGCTTCGGATATAGCATATGCTCCCTTGACCATCGGCGCGCTGACCTACGGCGTTTCGATTGAAAATCTGGTAAACGCGTTTATGCCCTACGGAAACGGCGGAACCTATTACGACGCTCATATTGTGAGCCGCGTGGAAAAGGGCGACGGATCCCTCGTTTATGAAAACGACGGCAATCCTCACGAAGCGGTCGATAAGGAAACGGCATATGTTATGAACAAACTGCTTCAGGAGGTTATAAAGAGCGGTACAGGTACGGCGGCACAGCTTTCAAATAAAACCGTTGCGGGAAAAACCGGTACTTCAGAGGACTGGAACGACCTTTGCTTTGTGGGAATGACCGAGGATTTTGTAAGCGGCGTATGGATCGGATACGATACCAAAACCGAGCTTAATACAAGTCTTTCATCGGCACAGGTTTGGTACAATATAATCGGAGAATATGCCGACAGCATAGAATCAGACAATCATTATCCCGAATGCGACGACGTAATTTCCGCGCCTATGTGCACCTCCACCGGAATGATAGCCGGCGACGGATGTCCCAAGGGAATAACCGGCTATTGGAAATCAACTAACGCGCCTTATTGTTCTAATCATTATTCCTCCGCTCCGTCTAAGGACGACGAGGACGAAAGCTCAGAGGATGAAAGCAGTTCAGAAGCAGAGAGCAGCTCAAAGCCCGATGAAAGCAGCGTGGAAATAGTAGATTCCGATTCATCCTCCGAATCTGCTCCGGAATCCTCGCCTGAAAGCAGCAATGCGGAATAGGAGATATTTTGGATAATAAAATTAAACTGACCTGTCCATGTCATTTCGGACTTGAAAGCGTACTGAAGTACGAAGTAAATAAAATCGGCGGAGAAAACATAACTGTCAGAGACGGCAGAGTAAGCTTCGAGGGCGGCTTCGATATGGCGGCAAGGGCTAATATCTGCCTTTCCACCGCTGAAAGAGTACTCATAGAGCTTTCGGAATTCAGAGCAGTTACATTCGAAGAGCTTTTTCAGGGAGTAAAAAAAATTCCTTTTGAAAATTTTATAGGGATAAAGGACGCGTTTCCGGTAAAGGGACATTCCCTTAATTCCACACTACACAGTATTCCCGACTGTCAGTCGATAATCAAAAAGGCGGCTGTTGAACGCCTTAAGGAAAAATACCATACCGGCTGGTTTGAAGAAACCGGAGCCGTTCACCAGATACAGTTCAGTATTCTGAAAGACAACGCTGTTATCTACCTTGACACCAGCGGCGCGGGACTTCACAAAAGAGGCTACCGCAGAAACGCCAACGCGGCTCCTATAAAGGAAACGCTTGCGGCGGGAATAATCGACTTCGCAAGGATCAGAGACTCGAGCACAGTATGCGATCCTCTCTGCGGCAGCGGAACGTTTCTTATTGAATCAGCAATAAAGGCGCTGAATATTCCGCCGTGCATTAACCGCAGATTCGCCGCTGAAAAGTGGGACTGTATTAATCAGCGAGTCTGGAGCGATGAAAGACAGCGGGCAATCAGCATGGTAAACCGTGAAGCGGAATTTCAGGCCTTCGGATTTGATATCGACCGAGAGGCGGTTATGCTTTCGGTTGAAAACGCCAAAAAGGCGGGCGTTAAATCTAAAATCAGGATAGACGCGGCCGATATTGCAGATTTCAAGCCGACGCCGGGCAGCATAGTTATCTGTAATCCTCCTTACGGCGAAAGAATGCTTGACATAAGAGAGGCGGAACAGCTTTATACAATAATGGGTAAGGTAATGAATCCGTCGGCAGAAAATCCCTGCTATATAATTTCTCCTCATGAGGACTTTGAACGGTTTTTCGGAAAAAAAGCCGATAAAAAACGAAAGCTTTACAACGGCATGATAAAGTGTAATCTTTATATGTATTTTAAATAAAAAAGGCCAAAGGATTGCTCCTTTGGCTTTTTTTGTTTATTTTTTTGCCCGCCAAATTTAGCTTTTGAAAAAAGCATAGTAAAAGTATTTTTCATTTCTTTGCTTGCAAGATTTAGCTTTTAGAAAAAGCATAGTAAAAGTATTTTTCATTTCTTTGCTCGCACAAAGAAACGAAACAAAGAAATGCG